>ERZ791931.253-NODE-253-length-66921-cov-12.752625_pt1 | contig 66921 bp, 44 predicted proteins | sample MGYA00510127_ERZ791931 | MGnify/ENA primary metagenome ERZ791931 (study PRJEB30046, sample SAMN00792067) | human gut metagenome | study: EMG produced TPA metagenomics assembly of the A metagenome-wide association study of gut microbiota in type 2... | reverse complement strand
TGTCCCTTTCCTTCCCTTCATAGGGCACGCCAAGAGCGTCGCCGACGGCTGCGCCGACAACGGCCTGCAAAAGATGCGACATCGAGAATTTCCTCCAATCCCGGAACGACCATCGTCCTGGGGTTTTCATTTGCTCTCCGATTGTAGCCTATTCGCGTTAACCCTGAAGGGGACCGGTTCTCAATTCCCCTGACCTTTTCCCTGCAAAGCGGCTGCCCTGGCCCGCCCTCTTCCGAAATTTTACGTTTTTCTACCGATCGCCATCCCATGAATGGGTTACGGCTCAGCCGCTCCGCTCCCCCTCACCGAAGGGGCCCGAGCGGCTCACCCGCTCTGTTTTGACACCTTTGCACGGCAGTCGATCGGCTCGAAACGACTGCAGGAGTAAAACCGCTTCCTCTGAAAACCCAAATTCGATGGTTTTCCCCAACGGGGCTGGAGCTTAATGAATGTCCCGTATGGCGAAAGGTTTTTGCCGAAGCGTACATTTGCTCTCGCCGGCAAACGAAAAACCCCGCCAGCCGTCTCGAACCAACCGAACGTCGGCGGTTTTCTCAAAAACTCAGATGAAAATCATATGAAAATCAATTTCCATCAACTAGTATCCGCCGCGGGATCAAAGAAAGACAAGATCGCCGCAGGCCTTCTTGTTCTGTACGCCCAAGCAGCTTCCGCGGGGGACGTGCAAGCCTTCGACAAACTGTACACCCAGCTCACTGGCTGGGCCCAGGGATCCCTGGGGAAGTCCATCGCCATCATCTTCCTGCTTGTCGGCCTCGCTGTCGGGCTCGCCAAGGGGAGTCTATATGCTGCAGTTGTATCCATCGCCTGCGGCTTGACCTTGATGATCGCACCCTCCGTCATTGACAGCATCTTTACTGTCTGATGGCGGCACCCGAGGGCGTTCGCGTCCCGACCGGCCTTGACGATCCGCCTCGATTTCTCTTTTTCGATGCGGACCTTGTCGCCGTGGTCCTCACCGTGACCTATCTCGGTGCGGTGTTGGACCACATTGGGGCCGGCGTCTTTCTGGGTGCGCTGTCGGCCTACGGCTGGCACAAGGTCTCGGGCCTGCACGGCCGCGGCTACGGCGCAGCGCTCGCCTACTGGCATCTCGGCGCGTCTTCCTTCGGGCGGACGCCGCCGAGCTCGGCCAGGCACTTCGTGCGCTGAAGCCCGTCCGCCGACGGTCAGGTCCGAACGTCAATCACTTCCCCGATCTCCCAATCCCCGGGGCCGCAACCGTGCGTCCGCGCACGCGAAGCCGCCGCGGGGATCCTTTCCATGCTCTACACATCCATCGTCGCCGAACGCATCGGCTTGAGACGAAGCTATGCCGTCATCATGGCGATGAGCTTTGCGCTCAACTTCATCCTCGCCCTCGCGCTTCTCCTGCAGCAGCCCGAGACGCGCACCATCGTCGTTCCGCCCACGCTCGCTGCCGAGCGCGAGGTCTGGACCTTCGACGAGGCGGGTCCCGGCGCGCCGTACCTCGAGCGCTGGGCCCTCTCCGTCCTCTCCCATGCGGCAAGCGTCACGCCCGAAACCGTCGACTCCTCCCGCCGTGTCGTCCTTCAGCACGTTGATCCGGGCTTCTACGGAAAGCTCGAGGAGGCCCTCATCGTTGAGGCCGACCGCATCAAGAAGGACCACTCCTCCACGATCTTCTATCCCGACCGCGCCCGCGTGAACACGTCCGACCTCTCCGTCGAGGTCGAAGGCGTCCAGAAGACACTCGTCGGCAGCACCGTCACGAGCTCGAGAAAGAAGACCTGGCGACTGACGTTCCGCTACGACGCAGGACGCCTCTTCCTCACGTCCCTCACCGACCAGCCGTCGTCTGGGTCCTGACAAAACCTTCCCTCACGGAGCCCTCATGATCGTCACCCGCTCTGACATCGAATCCTTCAAGCGATTCGCCCCGAGGCTCGCGCTCGCTGGCGCAGCCGTTCTGATCCTCTCGGCCTTCGCCCCGTCGTCCGACGCCGCCGTCTTCACGGCCCGTGAAGGCGACGCACCCCTTGAATTCACGCTGCCCGCGCACGAGACCACCATGGTCGCCATTCCGGCCGACCCCATTGCCTCGGCCGTCTACGACCGTCACCTGATCGACGTTCAGACGGATGCCGCGAGCGGCATGCTCTACGTCCTCCCGAAGATGGAGGGCTCGGCCATGGTCTACGTCACCTGCAGATCGGGCGAAACTGCTCCTCTGCATCTCACCTTCACTGCGGATGCGGAGCCCCGCACCATCATCCTCGAAAAGAGCGTGCGCAGGGCCGAACAGGCGAATGCTCCCGTTCGCGTGCCCGCTGCGCCCCTTCGCGCCGAGGGCTTCCCCGCCGAGATGAAGCGCCTCGTGACGCTCGTCCTCAGGGGCGAAGAGACCGATGAAGTTTCCCGCACCGCCATGACCGACCCCGCTCAAGGCGCGGCCGCCGCCATGAAGAGGCTCGCACCGCTTCGCGTGCGCATCGAAGGCATCTGGCGTTCCCGCCATGCCGAGGCGGTTGAACTCACCGTCAAAAACGGCACGGTCTTTCCCGTCGAGATCAATCCCGAGCTTCTCTCGGGCTCGGTCTGGGCTGCCGCCGCAACCGAAACCTCTCTTGAGCCCGGCGAAAGCTGCAGGCTCGTCCTCGTGGAGAACGCCCGTGAATGAGATCAGAACGAACGGCTGCGCCTGCATCGTGCGCAACGCTGACGCCGGAAATCTTCCTGGAGTGTCGTCATGCAGCTGAAGGACATTTTCTCCGCGTCTTCTGACGGCGTCTCCCAGCCCTCGAACAGCAGTCTCAGGTTCAAGCAGAAGGCGCTCGCCGCCTCGATCCTCGCCGCCCTGGCGATCATCGCCTTCATTGCTGTCGAGGCATCCGACACCAAGCCCGCCCGCAAGGCTCCGCCCGAAGCGGCCATGATCACGCTGCGCCCCGACGGCACGGACAAGGACGTGCTCATCGCACGCTATGACGCGAACTTCCTGGCGCTCAGCCGCAGGATCGAGGAAGTGCAGCGCGAGGCCGCCGCCACCGAGACGCGACTGCGCGCGATCATCGCCGACCAGAAGTCCCGGCTCGAGACGCAGACAAGCGAAGTCAAGGACCTCAAGGCGATCGCAGGACGCGCGGGCCTTACGCCCCGTCCGGGCGAAACGCCCGAGGAGACCGAGGCCCGCATCAAGAGCCTGCTCAAGGCAAACGACGATGCGGCCTACATCTCGAAGCTCTCCTCCCAGTTCGGCTCGAAGACTCCCGGAAAGGTCTTTCACACCGATCCCGCCAGAAACACGAACGAGCCCGCCTCTTCAATCGTCCCCGCGCTTCCCGACATCTCGGGCGGCGTGAAGGTTCCGGATGAAGCGCATGCGGCGGCGCGACAGGCGGTCTCGGGTCCGAGGCTCGCGATGGTGACGCTTCCGCCTCCCGCCGCACCGACGCCGCCCGCACCCCGTGTGGGGCCCTCGCCCACGCTCAACCCCGACACGCCTCTGCAGGTGAACAGGGCCGCGGGCACGACCGTCGAGGACTACCTGCCAGCAGGCTCCTTCGTGCGGGGCAGGCTGCTGACGGGGGTCTATGCCTCCACGGGCGCAGGTGCTGCGAGCCAGCCGCTTCCAATGGTGATCCGTCTTGAGAACACGGCCGTGCTGCCCAATGCCTGGCGCAGTCAGGTGACGGCCTGCCTCGTGACCGCCTCAGCCACTGGCGATCTCTCTTCCGAGCGCGCCTTCGTGAGGCTCGACAGGCTCTCCTGCGTCGGCAAGAAGGGAGAAGCACTCGACGTGCGCGTCTCCGGCTACGCCGTGGGCGAGGACGGCAAGGTGGGCGTGAGAGGAAAGCTCGTGACCCGATCGGGTCAGGCCATTGCCTCTGCGCTCTCCGTCGGCCTGCTCTCGGGGCTGGGCGAATCGATCACCCGCTCTTCCGAGGAGGTGACGACGTCGATCACGGGCACGCAGAGCAAGCGATACAAGAACGCCTGGATGTCCGGCATGGGCGAAGGCCTCTCCGACTCCATGGACCGCATCACCGACTACTACCTGAGACTCGCCGACCGCATCTTCCCCGTGCTTGAGGTGGATGCCGGCCGACCCGTTGACCTCGTCTTCTCGCAGGGCGTGCTGCTCGCCGATCCCTCGAAGCGTTAACGACAAACACAACACAGGATTCCAGCCATGATTCGAAACGAGAACGCCCGCCTTCTGCGCCGCACGGCCCCAGGACTTGCAGCACTTCCCCTTGCCCTCGCCCTCTCGGGCTGCGGGACCCTCACGGGCCTCAACGCCGAGAACGACTTCAGCTGCCCGATGACGCCGGGCGTCTCCTGCCGCTCGCTCTCCGACACCTACGAGGACAGCGTCCGCGGCCGCACGCCCGACAGGATCGAGCGCGACAAGGCGATCGAGGCCGCCTCGAAGGGCCTGCCTGAAATTGAAGGCGCGAACGCAAAGCCCAACGACGAAACGCATGCCGGTCCCGCCGTTCAGACGGTGAAGCCCGATGCGGGTGAGGCTTCCGAAGCTGCACCCGCCGCACGAGCGCCTGAGCGCCGCTCCACGCCGAAGCGCCTTCCCGAGGTGATCGTGACCATCTGGATCGCGCCCTGGACGGACGACGAAGGCGACTTTCATGAGGGCGAGATGATTCACGCCCGCGCCTTTGACGCCCGCTGGGCCGCAGCCCGGCGGCGAGCCGAAAGCGCCGACAGGGGCTCCGCCGTCGTGCGCCTTCCCTTCGAGCGCCGTCGTTCGGCGTTGAAGCAGGCGCAGGCTTCGGTCCCGAGGGTTCGTGCATCAGAGTCTGACGTCGCCTCTTCGCTCGGTGACGGCAGCCGCCGCTTCATCGAAGCCCAAAAGGCGGCCCTCAAGGGCACGCCCTATGACCCCGACGTCCTCGCGGGGAAGATGAAGGCTCAAGAGGAGAACCCGTGATGACCGCCTCTAAGAATCCCGTCAGGGAATTCATCGAGATCCTTCGGCGGATCAGGCCAGGACACGAGAACCTGAAGGTCGCCTCAGGCATTCCGGGGTTCATTCCGGGTACGGGCGAGCGCGTCGACGCGTTCTCGACAGCGCTCCCCTGGGAGTCCGCCACGCCCGACGGCCTCTTCACGCTCAAGGGCGACAAGCCCGAAAACCCCGAGGGACTCGGCTTTGCGATCGAGATCTTTCCGCAGACGGGCGTCACGTCCGAGATGGAGAAGACGCTCATCGGTCTGGCGGCTCCGCTTGAAGCCGGGTCCGTCCTTTCGATCACGGCCTTCGCATCGTCGGCCGTGAGGGGCATTGCAGAGCTGATGGTTCCCGAAGCACGCGTACCCGACGCCTTTCCGCCGCTGAGCCCGGAAGCCGAAGGGATCATCGACACGGCCACGAACTGGGCCGCCGAAAACCTCGTGAAGGGTGCGGTCGAGCAGCTTACGCCTCAGGCTCCCGTCTATCCGAGGCACTGGCGCGTCTGGCTCACGGTTGTCATTCCGACGACAAAGCCCAACGACGAGGAGGTGCGTGAAAAGGTCCTCACCGCGCGCAGGGCCATTTCCGCCGTGCTCGAGCAGGCGGGGCTCTTCATGGGCGTATGGGATGCGGACGTGCTTGTGGGCACGGCTGCCGAGATCCTCAATCCGCAGCTCGTGCGCTCGGGCGACTTCGTGCGTCCGTCCGCGAACCCGTTCGAGCCGCCGTCCGTTCAGGTGATGAAGGCCGACACGGAGGTGACGGTCGAAAAGCACCGCATTCGGTTCGAGACGCTTGACAGGAAGTCCGCGGTTCATGCCGTGGGTCTTGGCGTCGAACACTACGGCGGCCACATCTCGCTCGCCCTCACGAGCCAGATGCTCGGCGAGCTCGGTCGTGGCGGCCATCAGATTCCGTGCCCCTTCCTCTTCACGTGCATCATCGCGGTTCTTGACTCCGCCTCCGAGCGCGTCAAGGCCGAGGGCCACCGCATGCGTGCGCTGCAGATGTCGCACACGCCCGTCTCGCAGATCAGTCCCTGGTATCCCGAAAAGGCGCGCCAGTGGACGATCGCCGTCAACAGCTTCCAGACCGAAGGGGGCATCGCGCGCGTGGCGCACCAGTACGTGCTGCTTGCACCTGCGGGACTTGAGGCCGAGGCCGTTCACGCCGCCCAGTCCATTGCTCGCAAGGCGGGCATGGACGTGAGGCGCACGACCTGCCTGCATGCGCAGGCCCTGATGGGAGCGCTTCCGATGTGTGCGGGTCCGCTTCTCGTCGAGGACATGAAGAGGAGCTTCCGCATCCAGCGCAGGACGCTTGCGACCGGCATCTGCGGCTCGCCCGTGATGACCGAGTGGCAGGGAACGCCGATCCGCGACGACCGTGACCGCAGGACGCCGCTTCTCACGCTCGTGGGTCGACGCGGCCAGATCATGCACGTAGATCCCTTTGCGAACGCGAGCGGGAACTATTCGGTGACGATCGTGGGCAAGCCCGGTTCGGGCAAGTCCGTCGTGATGAACCAGCTTGCCTTCAGCTGCCTCGCGCAGGGCGGGCTCGTCTGGATCATCGACGTGGGGCGCTCCTATGAAAAGACCTGCGCGGTGCTCGACGGGGCCTTCCTCGTCTTCGACAAGGAACACGTCTGGGATCTCAATCCCTTTGCGATCCTTGAGGCCCTTGCGGGCGACGACCGCTCCGAAGGGATCGAGTCGGTGGTGTCGATTCTGGGCGAACTCGTCTCGCCCGGTCGTCCGCTCCCCGACCTCGAGAGGAGCGTGCTCATTCAGCTCACGGCCTCGGCCGCGCAGATGGCGGCGATGCAGGGAAGGCTTGCGACCCTTGCCGACCTCGATGCCCTTCTTGCCGAACGCGCCGTTCACGACAGGCGACTTGACGACCTGCGCATGCAGCTCGAGCCCTACCTCAATGGTCCGCTTGCACGCTGGTTCGACGGCTCGGGCCGTCCGATCGACTTCTGCAGCCGCCTGACGGTGCTTGAGCTCGAGGGCCTCTCCGCTCACCCCGCGCTTCGTCAGGCGGTTCTGATGACGCTGATGCTCTGGATCGAAAAGACGATGTCGCTCGACCGCCGCACCGTGAAGCTCGTCCTCATCGACGAAGCCTGGGACCTGATGGGCTCTGGCCACAGCGGCAAGTTCATTGCCTCGGGCTTTCGTCGTGCGCGAAAGCACAAGGGCGGGTTCGTGGTTGCCACGCAGTCGCTTGCCGACTTCTTCAAGAGCGAGACGGCCGAGGCCGCCTGGAGCTGCGCCGACACGCGCATCTATCTGAGGCAGGACGCGGAATGTCTTTCGAGCCTTGAGGCGAAGGGGCAGCTTGCGACCGATCCGTGGTTCAGGGCGGCATTGCCGTCGCTCACGACCGTTCGCGGGGCGTGGTCCGAAATGATCGTGAAGGTGGGCGACGCGCCGCCCGCGATCGGACGCCTTGTACTCGACCGCTTCATGCAGGTCCTCTACTCGTCGCTCCCCGCCGAAGTCTCCGCCGTCAATGCATGGCGCGAGGCGGGTGCAACGATGGCCGCTTCCGTGAGCGCAGTCGCCAACGGCGCATTCGAACCCACGCCCGAAGCCCTTGCAGCCCTCAACCGAAATCAGGAATCCGACCGATGACCGAACAAAAGAACCGCAGTGAAAAGACGGAAAAGACCGACAAGTCAGAAAAGCCGGCCTCCGCTCCGAAGAAGCCCTCGATCGAGCCGAAGTCGGCCCGAGGTGCGAGCACGACGGCAAGAAGAAAGACCGCCAAGGAAGCCGACGCCGCCCTTCAGGCCAAGATCGAGAAGGCGCATGCAGGCGCAATGCCCGAGCGCAGGGAACCTGCGGCCGCCGGCGAAACCGCCGGCCTTCCGCCCGTGCAGACCGTGCGAGCCATGCCGCAGATCAACAGGAAGAAGGACGAGACGACGTCCGACGAGAAGGCCGCCGCGCCCGCAAAGAAGCCGGAGAAGTCGAAGAAGGCCTCTCCAAAGAAGCCGTCCGCCCCCGTCAAGATGCCCGAACGTGACGCCACGGGCCGTTTCCTACCGTCTCAGAAGAAGGCGAAGAAGCCCCAGGCAAAGGCTCAGGCTCAGCAGCCCAAGATCGAGGAGGCGAAGAAGCTCGCGGAAAAGCCCACCAAACAGCCTGCAGAACAGCCCGAATCGAAGCCCGCGCAGAAACCTGTTCAGAAGTCTGAACCCAAGCCCGTTCAGAAGGCTCCGAAACAGGCAGAAACCAAGACGGAAAAGCAGCCCGGTCATAAAACGCAGGAAACGAAAACCGCGAAGAAGCCCGAAGGCCCCGTCACGTCTGCCGCCCCCGCAGCGCCCGTCACCCCCGTCAAGCCCGTCCTCTCCCTGCTGATGGATGAGGCCCCGTCCGGGGTCATGACGGACATGAAGGCGGACGACCGTCCTGCGCCCGGAGAAGTCCGCGGAAAGCCCGCGGACGAAACGGCTGAAGCGCCCTCTTCGCCTCTCCTCAAGCCTTCCGTCAATCAGTCTCCGAACGGATCCCGAATCACCGACGTCGACGGCGAAGATGATGACGAGGACTACGACGACATTCCCGACCCGACCGTCTCGGTGTCCGAATCGGCCGACGACGATGAGCTCGAGGATGATGAGGATGATGAGCCTGACGACGAACAGTCTTCTGCCGACGCGCCCGTGAAGAAGCCCGTTTCCGTGATCCGTCCCGCGGCCGAGGACCCCGAACCCGTTGAGCTCGACAGCCAGGGCCGTCCCTATCACGCGACCGAGGTGCTCTCGGGCCGCCGCACGCCCGTTCGCGTCAAGCCGCCCGTGGAGGAGCCTGCAGATCCGTCGAGGACCGTGGACCTTGAGACCGAGCGCATTGATGCCGAGCATACGGCGAGGCAGGCCCTTCTCAGGCTTCACGCCCGAACCCAGCCCACGCGCGCCGAACTGGCCTCGATGCTGGTCTCCAAGAAGATCGAGCAGATGGAGCGCGGCAATCCTGCGTTCGAGAAGGATCCCTCTCAGGAAGGTAAATTAAATTCCGTTCCCGATCAGAACGAGGACGCCCGCAGCAAGGGCTGGAACTCGCTCTGGGGAAACGGCGTTCGCGATGCCGAGGCCGAACAGAACGCGTTGGTCGACGTGCGTCGTCCGCCCCGCTATGCCTTTGACGAGGACGAACGTCCTCAGGTCGAGCGTGACGAAGCCTATGCCCGCCGCATGGATGCCTGGGAAAAGGACGTGATGGCGGAGAGTGAATCCCGCGACCAGCGCGTGTCGTGCCGCGGCCCGAAGCCCGGTCCCCGCGTTCCCGTCCGCACGGGCACGCACGAGACGCTCGGCGGCTTCCCGACCCCGCACCAGACCCGCGCCTGGAAGGCCGAAGGCGGTGAAGAAGAGAAGCGCAAATCGCGTCTTGACATCGTTCGTGAAAGGCTCAACCGCCTTCATGAACGTTGGTCGGGGCTCGAGGGGTGTCTGAGGGCGGCGCTTGCCGTTGCCTGCGTCTCTTCCGTGGCCGCCTTTGCCGCCTGGACGACGGCGAAGTCGGTCGTGCCCGACCTCACGGTCATGCACACGCCCGTGTCGGTCACGGCCGTCGTGGCGGACGAGGAGATCAGGAACCTGATGCTGATGACGGCGCTCCTTGACGCCAGGGGGATTCCGACGGGCCGCACGGCTCCTCTAGTCGACAGCGTGTACCTGACGGGCAAACTCAGAAAGATCATCGTCACGGACAACGAAGCCTCGCGCATGTCGCTGCCGCTTGACGACCGTCTCTTCAGGGCCGCCGTGATGGAGGCCGCCGACATGACGGGTGCGGCGGTCCTCTCCCGAGCCGCCGTGCTGGCCATGCCCGACCCCGTTCACTCCACGACGGGCCGCACGCTTGACGTGACGAACCTCGTCATCGAGCGCCTCGGCCTCAAGAACGTGTCGGCCGCTGCCGCACGCGAAGTGGTCTCGGGCCTCATGAGTCCCTCGGGGCTTTCCGCCGCCATGACGGCCGTCCCCAACGCCACGACGACCGCGCCTTCGGCCTCCGCCGAAGCAACCGTCAAAAACCGCTGACAAACAACGCTGACAACAGCCATTCGATAAAGAGCACAAACATGAATCTAGTGACCCCGCCCTACGGCGTGAAGGGCTCCGCGCCCGTCTCGCCCGCTCCGAAGAGCAACGTCGCCGTGGAGCCCGGAGAGCAGTTCTACGAGCGTGCGCTCCAGAGGCGCATCCGCTCCTGGCCCGACGTGTCGGCCGCGGGCTTTCTGACGGTCGAACTTTCGCAGTACCTCAAGGGTACGGGCGGTGCGACGGCCGAGGCCGTGATGGCAGCGCTCCTGCGTCTCGGGCACGACGGCCTCGTGGCCAACGGCAGGCGTCTGGCCTCAAGGCTCGACACGCTCACCGTTTCCGAAGCCCGTGACGTACTCGAAGCGTGCGGCCTTGCGGCCGAACGCCATGCCCGCGCCATGACGAGAGCCTGCGAGAAGGATCCCGAGGGGATTTCCGAACGCGAGGCCCGCGAGCGCGCGCTCTGCCCCGTCGTGACCGCAAGGCTCACGGGCACGTATCAGGCCATTCCCTGGGACGCCCGTCACGACGGCCATCTTGCTTCGCGTGAAGTCTCGCGTGCGGCCGGTCTCGTTCGCTGGGCCCATGCGCTCACGTCCGAGCGTTCTTCGCGCGTGCATCTGGCCGTCGGCCGTTCTCTTCTCTTCGGTCGAGGCGCTGCCGACGTCTGGAAGCACCGTCGTCCGCTCGTCTTCATCGACCGCATCAACGCCTACACCGTGAAGCTCGTCACCGACTGCTGGACTGCGGATCCGCAGACTGCGGTCGTCTATGCGGGCGAGAGCGTCCCCGCGACGAACCCGTTCGATGCGTGGGAGATTCCGCTCGTCGTCGACACGCGCGGGTTTCTGCGTGCGCTCCTTGCCGTCGACAAGACGCCGTGTCTGATCGAACCGCGCCTCGGCGGCTTTACGGTGACCTGCGCCACGGGCCGCGTCGACCCGAAGGGCTTTCGCGACGCCGAGAAGCTCGCGCCCTGGATGAAGACCCTTGCCGAAATCGGTCTCATCAACGCCTATGACGAGGCCGCAAGGGCGGGCAATGTTCCCGCCTTCACGGGGGCCGAGGCCTGCGTGTGGGCCGAGCGCTTCAAGTCGCTCCTCTCCGTGACGCTTGCGCTAGACAACTCCGCCCGCCGCGGGCTTGAAGTCGACGAAAAGGCGCTCGAAGCCGCCGCACGCCAGCGCGAGAACTACGTGGCCGTGCGAAACGAAATGGCTTCGATCCTCGAAAAGCTCGCCGACGGCGCTCGTGAACTGCGTGAGGCCGAGCTTGCCCAAAGGGCCGAGCGCAGGGCGAAGCTTCGCGAAGAACGCAAGGCCCAAAGGGCCGCGCGTCTCGCCCGACGTGAGGAGAACGCCTGATGCGCCCGCTTTCCACTCTTCTTCTGGGCGCGGCGATGCTCGTCACGTCCCTCTCGGGGAATGCCGCCACGGTCTGTCAGGGCAAGTTCATCAATCCCGTGACCGACGTCTGCTGGAGCTGCGTCTTTCCCGTGAAGATCGGCGGCAAGGCCTCGCTCACCACCTCGGTTCTGCCCGACCCCGACACGGGTGCGGGCGGACCGTTCTGCACCTGCGGCAAGGGCCTCAACCTGAGGGCCGGCGTCACGTTCAGCTTCTGGGAGCCACTTCGCACGGCGGAGATCGTTCGTCATGCGGGGTGTCTTCCCTCGATGGGCGGCGTGAACATGGGCGACATGGGGCTTCGCATTTCGGACCACGTGAAGGTGCATTCGCACGAAGCAGACGGCTCGATGAAGCGGCACACGGACTTTCGTCAGGTGCACTGGTACGCGACGCCCTGGCTCTTCATTCTCGAGGCGCTCCTTGACGACGGGTGTCTGGACCAGCAGACGTTCGACCTCGCCTACATGTCGGAGCTCGACCCGCTCTGGGACGACACGCTCTCAAGCTTCATCCTGAACCCGGACGCCGCGCTCTTTGCGAACCCGATCGCCCAGGGCGCGTGCGCCGCCGACTGCACGTCCGCCTCCTCGGGCCTTCCCCAGAACGACCTCTACTGGTGCTCGGGCTGTCAGGGAAACGTCTTTCCGCTCACGGGCTGGAGCGCATCGCTCACCTCCCACACGGCCGTCTGGCAGCTGATGACCCACCGCTTTGCGATGAAGCTCTCGCGCGAGGGGCTGCTCCTTGCCGCCCACGGCTCGAAGGGCCTCTGCGAGTCCTTCTACGAGCCCCTGATGCGAAAGGACGTCTGGCGCACCCAGCTCGTCTGGCCCGCGCACTCGGGGAAGAACACCGACGGCTCCTGCTGCAGCCCGCTCGGGCGCACCACCGTCGCATCCGGCTCGGGAAAGAGCTGGAGTCCCGGCGGCGAGGACGGCGTGGTACTCGTCTGGCGACGCCGCGACTGCTGCTCGATGTCCGCCAAATGGAACGGATGACCCTGACAAAAATCCCCATTCAAGCCCCTTGCGGGAATTCATAAAGTTCAAGACCACAGAAAGACAACGGAGACTCTCATGAAGCACGAATCCAACGACACGCCGCCCTTTGCGCCCGACGAACCGATCAGCCGCAGCCTTTTCGTGAGGCCCAGGCTCATCGAGCGCCTCTGCGCCTCGGCGCTTCGCCTCTGCCTTTTCGTATGCATTCCGGCCGCCGCATCGGTCTTCCTGATCGGCCTTGCCGACTCGGCCGAAGCCGCCTGCACGTCCGAACCTTCGCAGCACTATGAGGTGACGACGCTCATTGCCGACCATCCCGTGCAGGCCTCGTCCGATCCCGACTTCGAGGAAATTCTCCAGGCCAACGCCCGCATTGCGGTGGAGTCGGGCGAATGGTCCCGTCGTGTGAAACAAAAGGAAGAGACGCTCATTCAATGGATGAAGTCTCCTGCCTTTCCTGAATTCCGTCCGATGGCCGTCAAGACCATGCTCATTCGCAAGCCCACGGGCCTTTCCGTCGAGGACATCAAGCGCGTCGAGCTCTTCCACGACGTGAGCCGCCTCCTTCTCTTCTTCGACTCCCGTGCGGGCGGTCAGGTCAATTTCGCGATGAAGATGCTCTCCACCGCCTCCTTCGCCATCCGCCCCGTTGTGGCGGCGGGCAGCGTGGCGTTCGCTCAGGAAAAGCTTGGCACTCGCGTCTGGGCCGACCAGGGATCGGTCCTCACGCGTCGTCTCGGTCTCAATCACTGGCCCGCCCTCGTGAAGCTCACCCCGTCGGAAATCTCCGTCTGGACTCCTGCGCTCAATGCCGACGGCATTCCGGATTCGCCCGTCCCCGCAGGCCTTGCTTCGAAGGAGTCCATCGACCTCTCCGCACCCGCCGTGCGCCCCGCTGCATCGAAAACCCTCCATTAAAGAGAGAGCCGTCATGAATTTTGTGTCCACGCTCGGCGCTGCCGCCCTTTCCTGCATCCTCCTTCCCGCCGCCTTCGCATCGGGTCCTGCGGATTCCACCCTCGAATCCTCGTCCGCCGCGATTGCGCCCGAGGTCCGTGAAGTGGAGAAGGCCCCGTCTTCTGAGCTCGCCGCCGCGCCTTCCGCCTCTTCGTCTCCTGAAGCCTTTTCGGACTCGAAGTCCGACAACTCGAACGCTTGGCGACCCCGCATCACGATTCTGCTCGACACCGGAATGACGGCCTCGCTCGTCGAGACGGCTGCCGAGGAACTCAAGCTCGTGGGTGACACCGCAGACGTCGAAGTCCTCGTTCGAGGCCTCCCCGTGACGCGCACCCCGACGGGTTACCAGACCGACTTCGAGGCCACCGCCGAACGTCTTGCGCCGCTCGTTGATGCAGGCTTTGGAGCCGCGATCCATCCGGGACGCTTCGCCTTTCTTCTGGCCCTTGCCGAAGAGGGTCTCCAGGCGGGCGGCAGGCTCGATGCGAAGACCGAAGAGGTTTACGAAGTGATGACCGCCGCGCCTACCGCACCCGCCGTTCTCCTCACGATCGGCCGCAACGTCTATGCGGTCTCGGGCACGGCCTCCATCGTCTCGGCCCTTTCGCAGTGGCGTCGCACGCTCGCCGACGCCGTCATGGACGACGCCGACCGCACCCGCGTCGCCGCCCTTCAAACCGTGCTCGACGAAACGCCGCTCGGCCGAATCGCGCCCTGAACACCCCAAACCACACACTAAACCCCAATCTCTTCACCTCTCTGAGTACCATGACCCGTACAGTTCCCGTTCACCGTCTCATTTCCTTCCTGACGTTCGCGCTCGGTCTCTCCCTTGCCCTGCCCTCGCATGCCGTGACGGTTGCCGAGGCCGTTGCCGCTGCGCGCAACACTCAGCTTCCCGACATCGACGGGATCATGGCGAACCACGACGGCGTACTTGATGCCGTGGGCGGCGGGTCCACCGAAGGTCTTGACGACGTCAAGAACCTCTGGGCCGACGGCAAGGGCACGCTCACGGGTTCGGCCGAAGCCACCGTGATTGAGTGTCGCGACAGGACCGACACGACCTGTCGCGCCATCCAAGTGCTCGACAAGGGCTTTCCGGAGCGTCCCGTCATCGGCGAGGACGTGCTCGCGGGCCGCGACGAGATCGTCAACAATCCGACCGTCACGCCTGACGACAACGGCACGTGCAAGGACGTGACCATCGAAGCCGACCCCGTCGAGGTGACGAAGACCTGTCGCGCGGGCGGCTGGTGGAACGAGAAGGCCTGCCGCATCGGGCCCGTCGAGATCGGAAAGGTCACGGCAAAGTACTTTGCGTGCGCCGAAGGCGAAGGCACGTCCTCCGAGCGCTCCTGCCTCACGACCATCTCAGGCAAGCCCGCTTCCTCCGTCTGGACCGAACGCTGCTTCTTCGGCAAGGAATCCTCCTCCGCCTCCGGGACCATCACCGAAGAGACCTCGGCCGTCGCACGCGCGATCTTCTCGGGCGTGTGCACCTCCACCGACGCCACGACCGAAACGGTCAAGTGCAGTGAAGTCCTCGAGTCGAACAACGACCACGGCTGCGTCCTGGGCGAGAAGACCACCGCAAGCGTCAACGGCGAGTACAGCCTGAGCCACGACCCCTGTTCCGACGGCGACGTCCTCATCGGCCAGCACACCTGCGGCAACTCCGCGTATCTTGCCATCCAGGTGAAGGGCTTCAAGTCCACGCGAATCTCGCTTGGCTACACCCTTCGAAACATCGCCCACAGGACGAACAGCAGCTGCAAGGCCGACTACGAATGGACGAAGCGTGAATGCTCCGGCCCCACCTGCACGGCGAAGCTCGGAGCCCGCGTCTATTACAACGGCTACATGACGGGCTCCATGAGGCTCACCCTTACCTACGTGAACGAGTCCTACTACATGAAGGACGAATGGGTCGACCACTGCGCCTCGATCCGCCCCAGGAAGGCCGCCACTGCGGAGGGCTCCTGACATGCGCCGCCTCTTGTCCATTGCCCCGCTTCTTCTCCCGCTCCCGAACCTCGTTCAGGCGGCTGATCCCGTCTGCACGCTCGAGAACCGCGTCTGCGCCGAGAACAAATCCGGGAAATGCATTCGCTATGAGAACACCTTCACCTGCGTGACGCTCAATCCCGCGGGCTCGCGCTGCACGGTCGACGCCAATCCGACGCTTGCCGACTGCACGCTCTCCGAGCCCGTCTGTTCGGCCGAGTCCGGCGGCATCTGCCTCGAGACTACGACCGACTTCGTCTGCAAGTCCGAACCCTCGGGCGAAGGCATCCGCATCGACGACACCTCCGTCACCGTCTCCTACTCGAAGGAAACCAAGGGCCAAATCCCTGTCGGCTGCATCATCGGGGCCGAAGTCTGCCTGGACGACGACGCGCGCGACATCGAGGTCGAGAACTGGGAGGGACACTTCGTCTCCGCAAATCCCGTCTGCTGGGTGACCGAACGCACGATCCTGTGTCCCTCCGTCGACGGCGCGGCCTCCTGCCAGAAGCTCGAGCTCGCGGGCTGCGAAAAGCTCACTGACCCCGTCTGCGAAACCGAGGAAAACGGCGTGTGCGTACGCTGGTCCTCGACCTATCGCTGCACCCGTGACGAAGTCATCGGCGACGACATCATCACCGACGACGTCGTGACGACGCCGGGCGACGTGACCGAGGACGACTCGGCCTGCCGGGAGGAGCTCGAGGATGCGGCCGCCCAAGGTGAAAACTGCACCGTCAACTCCAAGGTCTGCGTGAAGACCGACCCCACGGGCGTCCTCCCCTGTCTCGAATACCGCACGACCATGACCTGCACATCGTCGTCGATCGACACCTGCGGCCCCCTGAAAAACCTCTCGGGCCTGGGTAAGTGCATGCTTGCGGCCGAGCCCGAATGCACCCTCACGGACGCCGACGGCAACTGTCGCCGAACCGAGTCGACTTTTGTCTGCACCGAGTCCGTCACTTCCGAATCCGTCTCGCCCGCCACCTTCCTCAAGGCCATGACGGTCACGAACTGGCGCGAGAGCGACGACTGTCTCCTTGACGACGGCTCCGTCATGACGGCATCCCTTTCGCTCCTCTCGCGCGCAAGCACAACCGACAACTCGTCGGGCTGCATACTGGCGTTGCGCACCTGCATCGAGGGTGAAGGCCTGCGCTTTGTTGAAGGCCGTCCCGCCTACCGCGCCTGCTGGGCATGGGAGGAGAAGTGGACCTGCAGGGCCGAAGGCAACGAATGTCTCGAGTACGAGAAGGACCCATCCTGCAAGCTCGTCTCCGAAACCTGCTCCGACGGCAGCACCGACTGTCCGCGCCCCTCACGCGTCTACTCGTGTACGCGTCCCGGCCTCTCCGCCTCCGTGGGCCAGGTCTGCGACGGCCAGATCTGCGTGGGCGACCAGTGTCAGGACGTGGGCGACACGGCCGACGGCGACTTCATCGACGCAATCCTCCAGCTTGAGATCGGACGCCAGCTATCCGTCTACGGCGACACCAACGTCAACGAATTCTTCGGCGGCACGGTCTCCACCTGCCGCGACCGCATGGCGGCCGAGACCTGCTGCCGCGCCGACGCTGCCCCCAACACCTCGAACGCCGCCTTCGGCCAGTACCTCCTCTTCGGCGTTGCCGCAGGCGTCGAATTCATCAAGTGGATCGGCTCGCCCTACGTTTACGACCTCCTCTCCTGGTCGGACAAGACCTCGTGGCTCCTCAACAAGATCTACGGCTCGTCGGGCACGGGTGCCTACTCCCCCACGTTCTCCTTCTGGGGTGCAACCGCCCAGTACTCCGAGTCCGCAGGCTGGACCTTCAACTTCTCGTCCGCGGGCTTCGTCTCCGCCATGGCCAGCCAGTTCTGGAACAAGTACCAGAGCTGCCGCGCAACGGACCAGCGCACCGCACTCGCCAAGACCCAGCGACTCTGCCACTACGTGGGCACCACCTGCGAGAAGAAGGTGACGGGGCTCGGCTGCGTCGAAACCGCCGAAAAGCACGTCTGCTTCAACTCCCGCCTTGCCCGCATTCTCAACGAGCAGGGCCGCCCGCAGCTCGGACGCGACTTCGGCAACCCCATCAAGCCCGACGCCCGCGGCTTCACGATCGACGAATTCGCAAAGCTCGACTTCTCGAAGATGGACCTCTCCGAATTCATCGCCGACATCGTCAAGGAAGTCACTGCCCGCGGAAACACTTCCGCCGAGGCCGCATCCGCACGCGCCAGGGAACGCATCGAGGCCATGGTCAAGGGGGAACTCGCCACTACGGCCAAGCTCCCCGGCGCTTCCGACACCGTCGCCTCCAAAGACCAGCCCACGAAACCCGACGGCACGGGCGGCCCCTCCACCCCGAGCTCGAAGTGAACCTCTCGTCCATTCAAACACCGACCATGAAGATCAACATCATCACCGGAATGATCCTCGCCGCGCTCAGCCCGCTCCTTTTTGCAGGCACCGTTGCTGACGCATTTGCAGGACCTCTTCCGTCCGCAGGCGGCCATCCGCTCGATTCGTCCCTTTTGAATGCGCAGGGCGAATTCGCGTCTTACGCCCCCGCTCGTCCTCACGATGCACCCGACGTTCGTCATCCGTCCACCTGGTGGGACGAGGATGTCTGGGCGGATCCCGATCGTCCCTTCCTCTATTACGGCGACAACGAGGTGCCCGACATGCGTCCCGGCTCTACCGTCGAGCCGCCCGAACCCCAGTCTGTCGTCAAGCCCGATGAAAAGCCCTTCGACCCCGAGGACTTCACCGCCTTCAAGACCGTCGTGGAGCTTCGAGCCGAACGCGAGCGCCGCCTCAACACGGCCATCATGAATCCGTCGCCCGCCAACATGCAGTCCTATCAGGCGATCAACGCGCACCTTCTCGCGCTTTCCGCCCGCTTTGCGCAGGCCTGGCAGCTCGGCCGAATGCTGAACCCCGGTTACGACTGGACCACGACCGCACCGTCCGCGAACTTCGCCACAGTCGAGCTCGGTGCCATGAAGCGCGACAAGTCTCATGCGCTCGTCAAGTCCCTTCAGGGCGACGCCGGCCTTCTCTTCATCGGCAAAAAGGGCGATCCCCTCACGCAGGTCGCCGCCGGACCCGTTCGTGCATTCGCCAACACCTGGGGACTCGAACTCCTCGCCGTTGCCGACGGCATCGACGCCCCCGCCGCAGGGACCAGCATTCCCGGTTTCGAAGGGTTCGCCCTCGTGCAGCCCGACGCAGGCCGCGCGAAGAAGCTCGGCGTCAACACCCTGCCCGCCGTCATTCTCGTGCCCAACCCCAAGGCCATGTCACGACCCGACTTCGCACTCCTGCGCGGAGGACTTGCCGGTCGGGACGGCATGCTCATCGCCGCAGGCGCGGTTTCGGGCGAGGAACTCTCGCGCCGCCTCGTCTTCATCCTCTCGAACCCTTCGGGCTTTGAAGACACGCCACACATCAGGGGCCGCGCCGCGCCCACTGGCTCTCTGCTCCTGCCACCCGATCCTGCGCTCAGGATGCCGCCCGCCCAAACTGCCGATACTCCGCCCGTCGTGATCCCTCACGCCGGTGCCGCGCTCAACCCGAAACCCGTTCGCTGACGCCGTATGCCGACCAGCACATTGATTGACGAAAAATCTCCAACCAAGAAACTCAGCCCATGAAAAGAAGAAACTCATTTGCACCTCATCTGCCAAAGCCTGCGCTTCTGCCTCTCCTCGTCCTCCTTGCGCTCCCGCCCTGCACCTCTCAGGCCGGGTTCCTTCAGGAGTTCTATGACGACGCCGGCCTTCAGAGCAGCTACACGGCTCCGGGCCTCTACGCGTCCGCCTCGATGGACACCGTCACGGGCGGCCGCTTCATCCTCAAGGCCAATCGTGAGGATTTCCAGCCCTATTACCTTCAGGGGCCCGAACTCAAGGCCGGCTGCGGCGGCATCGACGTTTTCCTCGGCGCCTTCTCCATTCCGTCGAAAGACGAGTTCGTGAGCTTTGTGCGCTCGATCGGCACGGCCCTGCCCGGGCTCGCCTTCCATGCAGCCCTCCAGTCGCTCGCACCCGACCTCAACGAACAGATCTCTCAGTTCCGCGACATGCTCATGCGCTACGCCAGCATGCTCGGAGACTCTTGTCAGGTCGCCGAGAACATCATGAACGCGGGACCCAACGAATGGATCTCGTCACTCGGCCACAAGGCGAGGAATTCCCTGCGCAGTCTCGGTCAGGCCGAAGACGCTCACGACGCCGACTCCCTCACCCGTGCTGACGGCGGCAAGGTTGTTTCCAGCGCGCCCACGCGCACTGACACCGGCGGCAACATCGTCGACGCTTCCGAACTCAATCTCACCTGGGCCCTCCTCATCTCGGGCAAGGGCTCTCAGCGCCTCACTCAGGAAAAGCGCGAGGTCATGATGTCGCTCATCGGCACCCGCGTCTTCGTTAAGAAGGGCTCGGGCACGAGTACCACCATCGAGGAGCGCAACTACCCCGCGCTCGACCTTCTCAACGCCGTCCTCGGCGAACCCGGCTCGGACAAGATTCCCACGGAGGCCGTCGTCTACAAGTGCGATGAAAAAGACAAGTGCCTCAATCCGACCAGAACCACCTACAGCGACGTCAATCTCAACAACCAGATCTACAAGGCCATGACGAACTACAGGAGTTCGCTTGTCTACAGAGACGTCTCCAGAGTCACTGCAGAGGAGATGACCATGCTCGCCACGATCTCCTCCCTGCCGCTTCTCAAACTGGCCGAACTCGCCGCCTCTCCGCGAATGATCAACTTCTCCGACGGCATGCTCCAGACGTTCGCCCAAGTCGCAGCCTACGAGGCGATCCTCACCGCAGTCGGACAGCTCACCGAGGACGCCAAGAGCGTCGTATCGTCCTCGTCCGCCAAATCGGCCAACAGTCAGGCGACCGAGTACGCCCAAACGCTTGTCGCCCGTTGCGACGTCCTTCGAGCCGAGCTTCTGAGCCGTGAAAAGGTCATGTCAGGCAGGGTCTCCCAGGTCTCGAGTCTCCTTTCCTACATCTCTCACCTTCAGCGCACCATCTACGGTGACTCCGCCATCGAGGCGCTTTCCACGATGCCGGGCAGCGGCATCACCCAGTAAGGAATCCTCATGACAACCGAAGCACTTGACTTCTACGCATACTGGAACGGAGCACAGGTGGCCGACCTCTGGACGACCCTCGCACTCATCACGGGCACCGACGACTACCGCTCGCTCCTCCTCTGCGTCGCCCTGTTCGGCCTCATCTGCGCAGCCGCAGGCGCCGCCGTCCGCTACAGGGGCGGCGACCTCATCGTCTGGATCGCGGCCATGGTCTTCATCTTCTCGGCCGCATTCGTTCCCCGCGTCAACATCGCCGTGAGAGACGTGCGCTCCGCCAACGTTCAGGTCGTTCAAAACATCCCGCTCGGCATCGGATGGCCCGCATCCGTCATCTCCCGCGCCTCCTACTGGCTCACCGAATCGTTCGAAACGGCCTTCGGAGACGTGGACGCGGCACGCTACACACGCTTCGGCGTCGCCTTCCCGCAGCGCGTCGTCACGACCATGCTCTCCGTCAAGCCCATCACGGCCGACGGCAAGATGTCGCTCACCAACTTCACGGAGCGCTGCATCGTTCCCGAAATTCTCGAGAGCTCCGCCAAGCGTCAGGAGCTCCTCAACGCCCCCGACATCAATGCACTCATCTCCGCCAACGGCTGGGTCAATCCGGCACGTCGCGTGTTCATGAACAACAAGGTCCTGACCTGCACGGAGGCGGCTGAAGAACTCAGGAAAACCCTCGAGAAGACCGAGATTCCCGCCCTCGAGTCCCGCCTGCACCTCAAGCTCAACGTCGACTTCAAGGACGGCATCAACGCGGCCCTCGCCACGGCCATTCCTCAGGCTGAATCTCTCATGCTCGGCGTCTCGCGCACCATGGCGGAATCTCTCCGACAGTCCCTCATGATGTCCGCCATTCCGGACACCACCATGACGTTTGCCGCCAAGGCTGGTCAGGCGCCACTTTCGGCAGGCGTCGCCATTGCGCGCTCCCAGGGCAACCTCGCCTCCGAGATCAACTACAGAACCTTGAGTGAAATGGCCCGTTCCGCCCTCCCGAAGCTTCGCAACATCCTTGAGTTCACCGTCATCGGCCTCTGGCCCATGGTCTTCCTGATGATGCTCGGCACGGGTGCGGGCGGCGCAATGGTCTGCCGCGCCTACTTAACGCTCCTCATCTCCGTGAGCCTCTGGGCGCCGATCACGGCCATCATCAACTACCTCACGCTTCACCTCGACATGGAGCCGATGAATCAACTCGTCAACTCCGCCGGCGGCGTGACCCTTGCGGCCGCCACCATGATTCGAGACGCAGGCGCCACCTCTCAGGCAATGGCGGGCTCGCTCCTGTGGCTCGTCCCCGTGCTCGCCTACGCCGTCGCGAAGGGCAGCGACATGGCCCTCACCGCCATGACCTCCTCCGTTCTCGCCCCCGCATCCTCGGCAGCTCAGGCTCAGGGCTCCCAGCTTGCCATGGGCAACGTGTCCGCCGGCAACGCCTCCCTCAACAACGCATCTCTCAACAACGTGTCCGCCAACAAGGCCGACACTTCGAGCAGCTGGGCGGATCCGAACACGCACAAGGTCGAACTCGCTCAAGGTACGGCGGCCTTCGACCGTTCCGCAGGACAGATGACTGCCATGAACGTCCGGAAGTCCGACCTTGGCGTCTCGTCCGATACAGCGAACATGAACGCTGTTCAAGACGCGAACAACTTTGGCACGTCGTCTGTTGCGACCAATGCAAGTTCGTTTGCCACGAACTCTGGGGTCCAGTCCGTTTCGGGCACCGGCGTGACCAACAGCGTCAATCGCGACGATGGTTGGAGCGTCACCAGAAACTCCGGTAATACGTACGAGACGAATGAATCGGCAAATTACGGAACCGTAAACTCCAGTGCCTTCGGTGCCAATGGAGGACGTGAAGGACGATCCGTTAACACTTTCACTTATTCCTCAGGTTTAAGCGTAGCTTCTGGAGGAATTACAGGAATTAAGTCTGGTGAAATTACTCTCCAAGCCCCGTCTAGCACAACAAACCTGAATGATCAAGCTCAAATGAATGAGCTTTCGCAGGCTAGTTTTAATTTTGCTGGAAACGATCTTTCAATTAGGCCCAATTTATCCAGTCTTGCAAACTCAGGTGTTTTTACCAAACAGAACGGACCTAAAAGTCAAAGCAAACAAACAAATTCTCAAACCTCAAGCATCACGGATATTGGAAAAATTAGTGCATCCCCCACGGCTTCGAATGCAGCCTTGCTTGCAGACGTAACTGGTTTCAAGTTTAGTGAAGGAAAAACTACATCTTTCGAAACTAGAAACGCCTTCAATGTTAATGACCAAAAAGGTGAATTCACAACCATCAACATTGGAACTAGAAATACGTTGTCAGACTCGAGCAATGCTCAGTTAATTGATCAGCGAGGGATAACGAATGGACGATCTTCCTCCGACAGTATTTCTGATCAGGACGCCTCCACCCACACTGCAAGTAACGGCACTGCAAACAAGGTAACACAGGATAGAGACAACATGGTTCGAGACCTCGGTCTTGCTATGGCTGGCGGGGATGCCTTTGAAGCTTTGAGAATGTTTAACACTAGCTCTGAAAACCGTGCAATTTTGACGAGCATGGTTGACAAGCAACAACCGCATTTGGAAACGGTCTTGCCTCCAAAGCAGAAAGGCGTGGCAAAAAATCGAGATGAATTCATCGGAACGACACGCGATGATATTCAGAAAGACTATCAGGCTTCTTCTGCCGGAGTTCAAGCCACAAGTGACGACTCAGTTCAACGTCGAAGAGCTGAAAAACATATTGACATTCCAACTAAAGCTGATTTCATGGCACAAACCACGCAAGAACGATATCTTGCCAACTATAAGATGGGATTGATGACTGTCTCGACGTCTGAATACCTTCAAAAAGAAACTGGCATTTTAAGCGTTCTCGAAAGGGCCTTTGGAGGCGCATTCACGTATTCCTCCCCACAAGAAATGTATGCACACCTTAATGCCGAAGCCGAGAGAAATAGTCAACTCAAAGACACCTTAACAGAAATCGGTAGAGTTTCCGGACCAGGAGTTTCCGAACAGGATATCCTTTCAAAAATGAGGAAAAATTAGATTCGATCTGAAAACCAGTAAGCCACCTCACTATAAGACATATTAGTTTTTGAAAACCTTAACCTTGTTCCTTTCGGATAAACATACTTTCTGGACCAAAAGCCTCGGTGTGCAGCTAACCACTCCAAAAAAGTGGGTTTCTTATGTACACCGAGGGCTTTCCGGTAAAGGTATGGACCCCCCGTCAGTTCAAACACCTCTGAGGCATTGAAGAAAGCCCAACACATGCACCAACGATAGGTACGGACCTGATAAAGGACCGTACCCTCTTCAGTTTCTTCGACATAGGAAAACATCACGACCTCAATACTTTCTAGACAAAACTAGCCTAGCACAACCTCACCAAATACGTATCCCCCAACATTTTCGAAGGACATCGTTCACTTATGGAATTTCAGGAAGCAAAAGCCATTGCCGAGCGCCTTGGCTTCCAACTCTTTGCCGACGTGCGCGGCGACACCAACGCGCTTCGCCTCTTTACTGAGGATTTTCGCCAGAAGTACGGCAAGAAGTACCGTTGCGGCGTCTACATGCAGTTCAGGGCCGACGGCTCCTGCTACATCGGCCAGTCACTCGACGTTGACAGGCGCCACAAGCGACACCGCGAACTCGGCGTCATCGTCGACTATCTAGCCTTCCGCTGCTGGCCGCCCAGCGTCCTTATGGAAAAGGAAGACCTGTGCATTCAGGACGCTCTGGCTCTGGGCGTGCCGCTCGTGAACAAGACGTTGAAGTGCGGCACCCTGAAGAAGTCCGACGACTACGATCAAATCTTCACGCCCGATGAGCAGGACCTGTTCATCGAGCGGATCGCAGCCCGTCAGACGCCGCTCACCCAGTGGCCGAACTTCTGCAAGAATGCGGAACGGTCTGAGCTTCGTGACTGGGAGATTTTCAGCCAGCATCCGCGGTTCATGGAGCTCTATCAGAAGGCAGCCTTTTATCTGAAGACCACCGTCCCGAATCCAGAAGAGACGGAGTCCGTCACCTGGCAGTGCGCCCTGTGTAATGAAAAGAGCCTGCAGGGATCAATCCGATGGGTCATCAAGATCCGCTGTGGCGCCACCGTGACTTTCGAGATCTTCCACTACAGTCAGGCGAAGTACCAGTACTTCGTGAACATCGCGGTCGCGCCGGATCTCGTCTATGAAGCCATCGACTCACAGAAGCCAGGACAGCAGTACCTCCCCTTTGCCAACCTGTGCCTCCCTCCCCGTCGCCAACCGCCCACGCTGAAGGACCTTCAGATCAATGGCGTATTCAGAAAGGAAGGTACGGACGAAGACGGACCGAACGCGCAGGCCGAGTTGCTCACCCGACCGATCGCCCTGGTCGACACCTCGAGTCTGGGGATGTTGACCGTGCCGTTCGACGCACTCGAGAGCGTGCTCGAAGACGACGTCATTGCGACCGCCGCAGCCATGGCCAACATCGCTTGCATGCGAACGCAGCTCGTGGAGTCGGCAGACCACAACAGTCTTCTCGCCTTCAGGATGCTCTATCTTTGAGGCCAGAAGTCGGACCTACTCGCGGTACCTCACTCGCCTGATAGGTCCTTGCCTGACGGGGGCTACAAACACAGAGCCCCCGCCTCAGGCTGCGGCCAGCCTGAATTCGATTGGCAGCCCTTCGCGTAACATTCATTTCGTTCAGTGGCCGGACGAGCGAGTACGGATCGTTCAAGTCGCAAGAGCTCGTTCGCGCTCCCGAGGACGGCCGTTCCGGTTTGCGGGACCGCCGTTCCGGGTTCAAAGATCCGGTCGCCGTTCCACTTTGCGAGAATGCCGTTCCAGCTGGAATTCGCCCTGCTCTATAACCCGGCACCTCAGGACGCCCCGTCTCGCAACCGACACCAGCCGAAACGCCTGAGGCGCAGAAGGTACTTCCGAATCACGTTGGAAGAGGAAAGACAACTTGAGCCCTTCTGCCTGTTGCTTTTCAACACTCCTGCGATCCGGGTTGCACATCAGACTCTGCCAATTTCGGTAAACCTGATGCTGTTACGAACGATACACGGGAGACGGTCATGAGCGAAAAACAAGGAAAACGCAACTGGACGCACGAGGAAACCACTCTCGCGCTCGCGCTCTACCTGTGTACGCCCACCAACAAGATCCGTGAAAACAATCCGAACGTGCAGCTTCTGGCCGAGGCCTTCAACAGAACGCCGACGGCTGTAAACATGAAGCTCTACAATCTGGGCAGCCATGACATTCTGCTCAAACAGAAGAAAGTACATGGGCGAGAACCGGACAAAATCTCTGGAAAGTCTCCTTGAGGACGTTGACGTCATCGCAGGATCCCTCGAGCTCAACCTTCCCTTTGTCGGCAGGGGCCATGTCAAGCCCGGCGAAACGGAAACTGTCGCTCAGGTCAAGCTTCGCAGGCACCAGGATTTCTTCCGCGATGCCGTCTTGAGCATGTACGACAACAAGTGCCTCGTTACCGGTCTGGCCCTGCCTCCCTTGATCGAGGTTGCCCACATCATCCTCTGGGCGGAAGACGTCTCACTGCGCCAGGTGACGGCCAACGGACTCACGCTCAATCCCCTGATCCATCGCGCCTATGATGCGAATTATCTCGGCATTGACCCAGACATGAAGATTCACGTCAGCGAGGAACTCATCGAGATGAGCGAGGGAAAACTGGATGAACTTTTCGACACAGTCAACGGAACCCGCCTGCTCCTCCCTGAAAATGTTCAGCCCGCTCCGGAATACCTTGATCGCCACTACGAGGGATTTCTGAAGCATGAACACGGACCTGAATTCCGACTCCAGACCTCGCAGGTGTAAAGCGCGAAACACTCTGAGGAATTGACATCGTAAAGCTTCTCGTTGCACCGAGCTTGCGCAACGGGAAGCGCCCCAATGTCACGCGCTGTCGCCTGCTTAGCAGGGCTCAGCTTTCAAAGCCCAGATTGCGCAGGGTTTCAAGCGATTCAAAGGCAAGCCTTGCGTCTTCCTCGCTCGGGAAGCCTGTAATGTCCGAGCACTTCCGCATGGCATCCGTCTGCTCAGGCGTCAGAATCCCGCACGCATCGGCAAACTCAACGGCCTCCTTCCAGAAGCCGTACTCAATTGCATCACCCAGGCATTTCATGGCGGCGTCACTTTCAGCCTGCTTCTTCCCCTGAGACTTCCGTTCTTCCTTTTCGCCTTCCTCCTGAGACCAGTCTTCGAGGAAGGAAGGCAGCCTGTACTTCGTTTCCGCAAGGTCTTTCTTCACTCGTGCCCAGCATTCGGGCATCTTCGCCCATTCGGTCACGTTTTCCTTCTTCCGTTCAAGGGACATGAGACTGGTCTTGACGTTTCTGGCAATTTCAAGAAGCACTTCCATCAGTTCTTCAGGAACGGTCTGCCCCTTCCAGATTCGGCTCAGATCGAACACATGACCGGGATATGTCTCGGTGAACATCCATGCGAAGGCCGCCATCGAATAGTCCACGATGTTGGCACGGTAACCCTTGTCGTACCACGGCGCCTCCGTAACCGCCTTCTGGAATTCCTCGCGGATGATCCACAGCGAGACGGAGTCACGGAAATAACCCGCATCGTAAAAGCCTGCATCGCGCCTCTCTGACCAGGTCTCCTGGAGATCATTCATGAAAATGGCGAAGAGCTTGACGTTGCCAAGGGCAACGACCTCGGGCCGTCCTTCCCAGACGAGCCTGACGCGCGCTAGCGGCTCCTTCTTGAGCACATGCTTCTTGTACTTGGTTTCGAACTTGCTTTTCTCCGATCGAGTCAGGAACATCTGCTCCTGTTCAAAACTGCCGCGGTTGCGTTCGTAGTACCAGTAGACGTGGTGAAGCATGCCGGACGCAGGATTCGTCGCCGCATACTTCTCCATGAGGATGTGAAACTCATGGCTCGACGAAAAGTCAGTGTTCGACACCTTGTTCTGGTTGTTGGATGATCGGGAGATGTTCCTGATGAGCCTGCGGGCCTCCTCCGGCTCGAGAGACTTGTCCACATGGGTCAGCTTGACGGCAACCCGAATTCGGGAAACGTCAGCCTTGTCCGAATAGACCGCCCTTGCGAGTGACGCCGTCGTCTGGCCGCCGTTGATGATCTGGAAGTCCGTCGCCTTCAGCAATTTCCCCTTGTCATTGAGGGTCATGTCCTCAACAGTAACCGCGATGCCGTTGTTGTAGACGAAGAAATGCTCGGGATCCTTGAGAATCGTCGCCCTGATGTCCTTGTTCACCGTCGAACGCAGGCTCAGAAACGAGCGCACGTTCCCTTCGAGAAGACGGCCGCCGTGCTGCTTGTACATGGCAGCAAGCTTCCATGCGGACATGACGCCCAGGTACGACCTGAAGCCCTTGCCCTGCGTAGCAAGAGTCAGCGGCACGGGTTCATCGGAGAAGTCCAGCTCAACGGCTTCCGTTCCCCTTCCCGAACACTTGAGTTCATAAAGACGCTCGAGCGTCCAGACGCTTTCCTCAACGGCGATGTCGCCGATGGGCGTGTTGTCCAGTGTCTTGAAGCGGTCCGAAAGCTCCCTGTCCGTATACAGGAGCATGCGGATTCTGTCGAACCTGCCTCGATGAATCAGATCTGCAAGACCATATTCAGGCGTGCTCCACTCGAGGATCCCCCCCCTGTCCTGGGTGGCCTGGATGCTGCCTTCCCTGCAGAACTCGAAGAAACTCCTGAGGCGCTTGAAATATCCTGCCGCATCTGCTCGATTGAGCTTTGCATCAGCGGGAAACTCATTCCAGTCGGCGATGACGAGAATGAGGGTTCCGTCCTGCTCATCGTAAAAATAGCCGTCCACTCCGACGTTTCTGGTCTTGAACTTCTGGCTGAGGTAAAGGGTCTCGAAGCTTGAGCCGTCCTCTTCGGGCACGGCGTTGTTCATCCAGTCAACAAAGGCTTTCCGAAGCCCTTCGCCCATTTCATGCCGTCTCTGTTCGACCTCTGCGATTGCGTTGAGACGGAATTCGTCAAAATTCATAGGTGCTACTCGTTTCTTCAATTTTCCAGGGTTCGATCGCCGCAATGGAAAGCGAATAGGCTGCCTTCGTCACTGCTGCGGGCATGGCGTCCGTCCTGATGAGCTTCGGGAAGCCCTCCTTGTTGACATCGTACAGGCTCATGCCCATGAACTGCATCTGCATTGTGTTTTCAAGATGACCGTGTTCGATGTCGACGCCAAACATCTCAACGGAATTGATGAAGTTGCTGGTCTCCATCGGAAGTCCCTTCAGACGCTCCCTGACCTTTTCATAAAGTGATCTGACCGTGACATAGCCCTGGCCGGACGGTTCTGCGTGAAGGCTTACTATTGCCAGCCTGCCCTTGACGTCCTCCTTGTCGAGAAGAACGCCGGGATTGACCAGCTGCTCAAGAGACGAGATCTTCACTTCGCAGGCGCTCTGACCGACAGTCTTCACCTCGGTCCACCCGTCGGGGAACACGAAGTCCTGGTCAGCCTGCTCGGGTCCCCTCCAGGCCCTGACGGCTTCGGCAGGTGGAACGCCGCCGTCAAGACACAGGATCAGATAGGCCAGTTCTCCCGCCAGTCCCCTGAGTCCCTCCTTGCCGAGAGCTCCACGCTTGTTGCGCCAGAAGGCCTTCCATTTTTCATACCGCGCAGCCAGGAACGAGAAGGCCTCTTCCGGCGACCCAGCGGAATTCATGGCAGCAAGAACGTCATCACAGAACTTCACGAAAAGCTTCTCGTACTTGGCGTCCGTCACCGTGAAGACAATGCTTCCCTCACCGTAGTCGGTGCACCTTGTACGAACCTCGACGGCTTCAGACGACTGCAGCTCGGAGAGCTTCTCGACTTCACCTGAAACGATGAGGGAAAGGCGGCCGGCTTCAAGTCCCACATAGGGCTGAACCTCGCTGGAATAACCCGGAACACCAAAGACAAGTCCAGGCTCAGTCTTCTTCAGTTTGGCAATGACTGCCTTGACGTCGGCTTCACTCATTCGTCCTCTCCATCAACATAACCGTCCTCCTTTCGCATCTGATAGATCTTGTTTGCGTCATAGGTGACCCTGACCTCTCCCAACGTCATGTCTTCGGCCGAAGGCAAACCGAAGGCAAGGGCCATGAAGGGCTTTTCCTGTTCATAGGGTTCCAGCGGCTTGAGCTTGGCGCGCTTTTCCTCGGTGATTTCCATCGTCCTGACCGGATAGATCAGGAGCTGCGGACGCTCTCCCTCCTGGCTGAGGACGATGCGGGGCGTCATGACGGCATCCTCAGGCCTGCCGTCCAGGACCTCGGCAACATGATCCTTCGTCCAGTGTCTGGCAAAGTCACGACGGGAGAGAATCGCCTTGTTGCGTTGCTGGATCCATGCGGTCTTCTTGATCATGGTTCGCCTGACGCAATAAACGGGATGAACGCCGTCCAGTAGCAGCGGCTCACCGTTGGCTTCAACGGTGCTGATCACGCGCACATTCCATGCCTCCTTGCGCTCCGCGATCTTGGCCGCGACGGCTGCAATGTCTATGTCCCATGTCCAGCTGGGAACCTCAAAGGCTACAAGAAGGGCCGTCACCTGTTCTGCGGGAACTCCCTCCCATACCAGGTCATTCGGAAACCGGCTGTCCGGGCGGACGGTTGCAGGGCCAAGCTCATTCAGGAAATCGACGACCTTCCGATAGTTGTCCTCCAGCTTGCGGGGATCAACAGGAAAGGTCGCGCTCTGATAGGGCATGCCGGTGATGTCCATAAAGCCAACGACGGTCTTGGCCGTGCGCCTCTTGTTCGGCGCCGTCACCATGAGCCTGAGATGACTCGGTGCACGACGGATCTTCAGGCCGAAGTCCTTGGGCTGCCGCTTTCTGTCCATCATGAGCCTGACCGTGTCCCTGAACTCATTCAGTGCCCTGGCAACATATTCAAACGCCTCGACCATGCCGTCGGAAATCCAGATCTTCATGTAGTCACGCATTCCCTCGCGGAACCCGAACCACCTGCCCATCTGGAGCAGAGTGTCGTATGCGAAGCTCCTTCTGGAAAAATAGGACACGCAAAGTCCCTCAAGGGTAAGCCCTCTGGACAATGCGTCGCCGCCCACGACGATGAGTCTGGCGTCGTTGTTTTCGTAAAACGAGGCAAAGTCCCTGATCTTCGAGTTCATGTTGGCCTCGACGACCTCAACTCCGACCAGTGCATCACCAAAATGGCTCTTCCAGACCTCGCTCCATTCAATGCCCGTAAGCTCCTTGAGCGTGGGCGGCCTCTCGTCATGCGGATCTTCATGCCACTTTTCATCATTGAGACCGTTGTTCCAGATCTCCTGCATTTCGACATAAAGATCGTTGGCGAGAAGCGAGCCGGTAACCCTGCTCCGCTCGTTTTCGTTCAGGTCCGTCACTTCCTGAACGAGATCGGCGATCAGGTTGCGCAGATCACTCTGCACCTTGCGGTATTTGGCGATGTGCACCAGCATGCTCGTATTCGTGGAGACCGGGAAGCGCATCTGCTTCATCGCGCAGACGCAAAGGAAGTAAAGCACGGCCTTCCTGAGCGTCAACGGTATGTGCATCACTTCGTCATCCGCCTTGAACTTCTCCCTGAAGACCTCGGACTCGTAGTCGTCTCCCTCTTCCTCGCCGCTCCTTTCACCCTCCGTAAGCATGGGGATCAGGGTCCTGTACTTGAGGGACGGATGCTCCTCTTCCCCGGTCTCACCGAAAAGTCTTTCAACGCCGACATAGCCGCCGGGCGTGGGAATGGCATAAATGTAGTCCCTCGGGAAAAGGTCGATCTTCTCGATGTCCTCCTGGACCTCGCCCGTTTCAGGATCAATCTGGGGATCAATGAAGACATTGGCGAACGGGGTCGCCGTAACGGCAAGATAGGCGGCCCTGTCGAACTGGCGGAGAACCTCCCTGATCTGGCCGTTGATCGTCGTCGGATTCTTCGATGACTTGCTTACGTTCACGGACGCCGAATCAGCCTCGTCGTCGACGAGGAGGAACGGCAGTCTGCGGACTCCGAGTTCGGCAGAGTTCCGGATCCAGGCGAGGATGTTCGACAGCACCTTGTCATTCTTCTGGATGACCGCAAGATGAACGACGTTCTCGTTGTAAGTGCTGGCATGCTTGCTGACGTTGGCGCTCACAAAATCCGAATCCGCCGTCGTCAGCTGGTTCCAGTGGTAGGGAGACTGGAAGCTCGGCTTGTTGACGCCGTTGGTGTCGGTTGAGATGCCGATGAGGTCGCTGTTCAGTCTGGCCTGGGTCTGGCTTCGCAACGTGCTCTTGGTGCCGGTCAGAACGAGGATGAGCCTGTAGCCCGCATCAGCGGCGCGGTGGCAGATGCCGGTGAACGTTGCCGTCTTTCCAGACTGAACGTCGCCCATCATCAGGCCGAAGGTCTGGAAGCTCCCCGGCTGCTTCGGATCTCCCATGTGGTCAAGCACGTCCATCGTGCTTCTGTCAATGGCCTCCAAGCTCGCCGCGCTGAACTTTCCCAATCCCGCGAGGTGTTCCCTGTACAGTTCATAACTCGGGAAAATGAGCCTTCCATCCGCCATGGCCTGTTGAACCCACGGCTTCCAGTCGGCGCACGTAAGGATGCGGCCGGATTTGAAGACCACCCCCATTTGACTCGTGTATTCATCACGCCAGGCGGCGACGATCCTTTTTCTGGCTTCAGGATCCCCCCACCTTTCAAGATCAAGGACCTTCATGCCGGCCAGATTGTTCTTGTTGTTGTCCAGTACGCTTTCAACAACGCGGCCGATGTTGCTGACCGTGGGATTCGCCTCCTTGATCTGCTTGAACATCGCGTTCTGAGCCTGCTTCCGGCATTCTTCAAACCAGTCGTTCATCTTGTCTTCTCTCCATTTTCCTGATGGGTATTGAGAAAGGAGCAGTCCACTCCCATTTGTTCGAGGCGCCTTCGGAACTCCTCCATCTCCTCGGTCGCGGTGTCGACAGTCGCATCGTCGGAAAGGTCGTGATAGAGCGAATCCAGGGGAAGCCGGGCGGCAATGACCTTCAGCAGCATCGACAGCTCGGGATTGCCCGCGAGATAATGCCGGATCATCGCGTTCTCCGGATTGAGGACATACGTTACGGTGCCTTCCGCTGTTTTTCTCCTGATCCACACGGCATCAGGGGAGCGTTCGACTCGCGCGCGGCGGCTCCAGACGGCTCCGCTTCTCACTGTGAGCTTGTCGACTACGCGCGTCAGCGCATCCCTCAGCTCCTCGGGGATGACGGCACTGGACTTCTTGACGTCAAGAAGCCACATGTGGTCCACCACTTTCGATGCCGGAATGTCGACCTTCACCCTGATGAGCTTGGATATGTTGAGCTTTCGGCTCAACCTGAACCAAGTGCCCCAGATCACAAGACGGCGGTTCCTGTAGATGTAGAAGCCCTGATGCTTCTGCAGATCGCCGGCCATGCGCTTCTGCTCGTCCGTCATCGTTTTCGGATGAGGCAGGATGAACGGCTCAACCATGATCCTCTCTCCTCCGAGCAGATAAGGATCGGCAGGGAACGGCCGTTGCGAAACCGCCTTGAGGAACGGATCGACGGGCTTCAGGGGATCTGCATTGAAGAGGATCTCCAGGGGCGCCCCCGCCTCTCCGTCGAGATAACGGTGAAAGACCAGAGTCAGATGGTCCTTGAGTTCGCGCATCCTCTTCGTCAGCGTCGAACTGAAGCCCTTCTTCTCAATCCCGAGAAAGAGGGTGTCAAGCTTCTGCCACACCACGAGCGTACCCGAAGAGCGTTCTTCAAGCCTGTCCGCCCATGGAACGCTCCTCATGTCGTCGGCATCAAGAATCTGCAGGGGCCAGGGACGAATGCTTTCGCCGACATGGTCAAGGTCCCATCTCACGCCGCAGACGTCGCCTTTCTCCTTTTTGGAGAGAACCGTCAGCGACCGGCACTGTGAAAGCGAAGCCATCTTCAGCCCCAGTCCGAAACGACCAAGGTCGCCCTGTCTGCGCCTGTCATCCACATGCTGGCACCCGTAGCGCATGGCGCCCTTGAGCTCCTGCTCCGTCATGCCGAAACCGTCGTCAAGAATCGCCAGAAAGGAATCCTCGCCCTCAGGCGTCCACACCTCGACGGTCCGCGCCATGGCGGCAATGCTGTTGTCGATGATGTCGGCGACGGCGGCTGGAAGCGAATAGCCTATCGAACGGGTCGACTCCATCAGGTTTCTTGCGTCGGGAACGAGTTCAACCTCTCTCATGCCCATACTCCTTGAGAAGACGAGTCAGTGCCTCCGCAACGATTCTGGAAAAGTGCGGCGGCACGGCGTTGCCGATCATCCTGTACTTGTCTCCCCTGCTCCCGAGAAACTCGAAGTCATCAGGAAAGCCCTGAAGTCTGGCAGCTTCGCGAACCGTGATCGAACGGGCCTGCAAGGGATCGGGATGGATGTGCCTCAGTCCGTCCTTGTTGAGGTGCGCGGGGATGAGGTTGCTCGGGCGGTCGCTTCGAAGAACGTGGTATTTGTGAACGTTCGAACGGCAGCCCGTGCTTTCCGTGTAGAGCTTCTTGAGGCTCTCCGCCGATGCGTATCTGCAGGCCCCCGACGCGATGTCCTCGGCAAGCACCCTGAAAAGCCTGATGTCCCTTTCATTGTGAAAACGCGGTTCATGATCGGTGGGAGTCCCGGCCGCAGGAGCTTCGCCGTGGGACCGCCCTGTCGTGGCCTCCCCTGCGCGCAGGGGCAGAAGCCTCGGAAGGTCTCCGATCGCCTCAGCGACGGTTACGGGCCTCTCCTTGCCGGCTGGCAGGATTTCAGCGTAGAAGCGGGCGAGCATTTCCTCCGCCCTGTCGCCGAAGACGCTGCGGTTGAGTCCGAGGATGATCAGACGCTTGCGCTTCTGCGGAAGACCGTACTCGGACATGTCGACCTGTGCCACCTTGAGATCGGCCGGAATGATCCAGCCCGCCTTTTCAAACTCCATCTGGATTCTTGCAGCGATGGGCGTTCCATCGGGTCTGGCGCTCAGAAGCCCCGGCACGTTTTCAAAGATGAATGCACTGGGCTGATAGCGTCGGATCACGGCCAGGTAGCTTTCGAACAGATAGTTGCGATAGTCGTCGCGCATCCCGTTTCTGTCGCGAATTCTTCCCGCTACGGAATAGGCCTGACAGGGCGGACCGCCGATCACGACGTCGACCCTGTTTCCGCCGACAAGTCTGTCAAGACCGACGCCCGAACCATACTTTTCGTCGTCCGTCCAGCCATTGAAAAGGCGGTCGAGATCCTGAAGGTCAAAGCGCATCACCCTGGCATCTGCATCCGAAACGCCCCACCTAGTCTTCAGTCTGCGTGCAAGCGTATTCCTGGGCGCTCCCTCCCACTCGACAGCTCCCAACATGGAGTAGCCGCCGGCAGCCTCGAAACCTTCGGCAAGACCTCCGCAGCCCGCAAAAAGGTCAATCACGTTCAAGTTCATCACTCATCCTCAAGGTACTTGCGAAGCTGTTCGGCAATGGCCTTGCCGAGCAAGGGAGGCACGGCGTTCCCGACCTGCCGGTTCTGCTGGGTCTTTGTTCCCTCGAAAACGAAGTCGTCGGGAAACGACTGCAGGCGCGCGAACTCGCGGATCGTCGGCACTCGGTTGTATTCATAATGGAAGTGATTCCTGTGCCCCGTGTCGATTGTATTGGAAGGCTTGTCGGGATGGTACCTGGTCCATGCGACGTTGAATCTTCTGCTTGTGCCGACTCCCTCGGGCAGATCCTTGTAGTTTCCTCCTGGCGGGACAAGTGCAATGACTGACTTCACGTGCTCAGTGTGCCTGGTGCCCACGTGATTGTGGAGAACCAGTGTCGAACCGCGCATCAGCGTCTGATAGGCGGTGAAAGGCGGGCGCTCATAAGCGTCAACCTCGCAGCCTGGATCCTCCGAACGAGCGGGCAGATCTCCGATCGCGTCGCGGCATCCAAGATATTCGGACTTGGAAAGCACGGGACTCGGAAACACGAAGCTGCCGAGATCCCTTCTCAAGCCCACGAAGAAAAGCCTGTGCCTGATCTGCGGCACTCCGTAGTCGGCAGCGCATAGAACCCTGCACTCGACGTTGTAGCCGAGCTCGGTGAAGCGCTTCAGGATCTCGTCCTTGACCTGGCCCTCGTAGAGGGAGGCCATGCCCCTGACGTTCTCGATGACGAATGCCTGCGGCCTGAAGCGGCTGACGGCATCGAACACGCGAAGATAGAGCCTGTTCCTCCTGTCGTCAAAACGTCTGGGCCCGGTCAGGGAGAAGCCCTGGCACGGAGGGCCTGCGACTATGACGTCGATTCTGCTGCCGTCTACAAGACCGGCGATCCTGTCGATGGCGTCGTCGGCGAAAAGGTCCACGTTCTCGCCAAGAGCTCCGCGGTGGTTGCGTCTGAAAGTGCGAAGGGCCGCAGCATCGTTGTCGATGCCGAGCACGACCTCATAGCCGGCCTGTTGAAAGCCGAGGGAAAGGCCTCCGCAGCCTGAGAACATGTCAATGATCTTCATGGGGAATATTCGTGTTGTTTTGGTTCGAACAGGCGGTCGGAATCAGGCTTCAGATCCCGTGAAGCAGCCGTAGACATTCGTCATGTGCCATCGAAGAAGTTCCTCGGACGGCCTGAACGCGGGAATTGCAGGACGTATTTTCGTTCCTTCGTATTGACCGAGCCAGGTGCTTCGGACGGCATCATGCACGTTGACCGTCAGGGAAGACGGATCCACGCTGAAGAAGCCCCTTTCAAACGCCCACGCCAGATCAATCCTCAGCGCAATGCCGTTTACGGGGTGATGCCTGAACCTGTCCGAAGTCGGATTGATCTGCACGATCCTGACGCTGGAGCCCGTTGGACTTGAGAGCGCCTCACGCGACACGGCGCAGACGCGGGCGTAGGTTTCACAGACGATGTCCTCAAAGGCCGTCTGGTTCCTCAACCCGGCGTCAAGGAACTCGTCGGGACAGCTCAAGGCAGCGACGACGCCGGAATCGACCCTCGTGCCGTCAGGACGCGCGGCTGCCGCCCTTTCCTCGAACAGCTCGATTCTTCCGTCAACTCTGGCTACCGAAGCAGTTGAAGCGGCGCGCCTTATCAGCGCATCGTAGATCCGCCATTCATAGGGACTTGCTTCCGGCCTGATCCAGTCGACGGCGATTTCAAGACCACCGCCGTCCGAGGCACGGCTCCCGTCGACGGACCGTCGGATTCTGCGCATCACGAGCATGTCGCCGTTCATGCAGGCGCCGTTGTCGAACTTCTTGGAGAGATAGATCCTGTGCTCCCCCCTCGTAAGGGCATACCTTGCATAGATGCAGGAAGGGCTCGAACCGTCGTCGAGCCTGAAGACAGGGCGAAGCTTCAGGAAGAAGACGGGAGGCGTCCTTTGGGAGAGGTCGGGGAGGAAGTCAAGACACGGTCCGGGCACAAAGACATATCGGCCTCTGCTTGCCCTGTCGGCGCGGCTCATCCTGGATCCCATCTCCTGCCTGCAGCACTTCTTGATGAAGTAATCGAAGGTCTGGACTGATTTTCCTTCTTCCGTGTTCGACATGACAGACGTCCTCTGGATGATGCTCCGCTCAAGCAACGGACGCCGGTTCTCATCATCGAGTCACCGGATCGGCAAAGCGCTGCCGAGCGGGCGGTCCGTCGGGCGCCCGCAGTGTAGGCATATTGTAGCGGCATCATGAGAAATCCTGGCGGAAACTTTCCGACCCGCGTTCCAAATCCGCCACACCGATCACGAAAAGCGAACGTTCAAAAGAAGGAAAAAATGTTTTTTTCCGAGCTTTATGATATGCCCCCTGAACCCGTCCTATTTCTGCAAAAAGAAGGCCCGTTCAGGAACAACGTCAGCAAACATCGTCCGGGAACGGGGCAATTCCACCTCCTGGAAGATCAATGAGGCGGCGATTGTCGAAGGGAGAAGATCAGGGCTTGAAGGTGCCCGCCTCAAAGACGCCGACGCTGGGTTCGACGCTTTCGTAACCGACGCCCTCGAAGGTCTTCAGCAGAGCCTCCAAGATCACTTGAGCACCATCGCAGGGAACGGCCATGCCGATCTGCTTGCGGACGGACTCCTTGGATCCGAGGAACATGAAGTCATCAGGGAAGGTCTGAAGCCTAGCTCGCTCGCGGTTCGTAAGGGCCCGGTTTTCGGACCAGTGGTAAACGTGCGTGCCGCCGCCACCCGAACCCGTGATCGTGTAGGCAGGCTTGTGCGAGTCAAGACGCCTGTAGATCTGGGAAAGTCGTGCGCCCTTCACGTTGAGCCTGAGTTCAGGAGGAAGAAGCCCCTCCGCCTCGGCCTGCCAGACGTTTTTGCCTTCGGGAATGAGTGCAAGGCGTGCAGCCACGGTCTTCGACTGGGAGGTGCGCTCCTGATTGGGGGCGCAGGCGGGGATGCCCTCCAGGGCTTCGGCGCAGGTGCGGACGATGCCGGAAGGCCTAGGCACGGCAAACTTCATGCCTAGATCGCCTCGAATGCCCACCATGATGTAGCGGTGCCGCGCCTGGGGCACGCCGTACTCCTCGAACTTGTAGAGATGAGCAGTGATGGTGTAGCCATAGCGCCCTGCGTGGTTGAGAGCGTCAAGGATCACCTTGAACGCGCGGCCGTCGTTGGCAGAGGAAAGGCCTGAAACGTTTTCAGCGAAGAAGAAGAGTGGATTGACGCGGTTGATGTACTTGACCCCATACTGGAAGAGGCCGCCGTAGTTGCCGTGAAGGCCCTTCGACTCGCCCACGAGCGAGAAGTCGTTGCACGGGAAGCCGTATAGAAAGCCGTCGGCGACGGGAAGCGAATCGATGTCCAGTTCGCGCACGTCGCTGCAGATGCACCTTTCGTCCTCGGGATTGCCGAGCACGTTGAGACGGTAGGTCCTGCACGTATCGGGATCCCAGTCGGTGGCCCAGACATGCTTGAAATCGAAATGCTCGGATTTCGTACGGTTTAGGGCCGTGCCAATGCCGCCCGGCCCGGAGAACATTTCGGCCACGCGAAGGCTGCGTCCGGGAACGAGGACCGGCAACCCGCCGTCCTCAGAGAGAGGAAGCCTGCCGTTGGACTGGTCCTTCATGCAGTAGGCGAGGATGAGCTCCCTCGCCTTGACGGCAGGGGCGATGCCCTCCTGCTCGCACGCCGTGGTAAAGTAGTTGAATTCAGGTTCCGTAAGTCTGATTTTGAGTTCCTTGGGGCGCGGCATGATCTGCTTCCGTTGCTTATTACAAGGCCCTGTTTCGGGCAACGGAGACCATTCTAATCCATTTGAGTCCTGATGGAGACCCCTTCATGAGCAAGCCCGCCTACCGCACGATGTGGATGTTCCCGAGAAACATCAGACGAATCGAACCATGGAAGCTTGTCCAGATCGCCTCAATTCTGGAAGCGTGCACGGCCAACACCATGGAACAGTCAGTGCAGGACGGTCTCTACGACCAGCTGGAGAAGCTTGGAGTCAAGCGCAGGCTCAACGAATACAGGGTGGGTAACGGCGGGGGATTCCGCACCTACATGGCACAGCTCGCCTGCCTCGGCCTCTTCTGGAAGGATTCGCAGTCGGGCGCCTACGTCACGACGCATGCCGGCGAGCTTCTCATGCAGTGCATGACTCCCGCCAAAGTGCTGCGATGCCAGCTTCTCAGAATGCAGTATCCCTCGGTGTACGGTCTTGGCCACAACATCAGGATGCATCCCGACATTCGGGTCAAGCCGTTTGCCATGATCGTCCGCCTGCTGAAGGACTCAAGGCTCGGCGGCAGGATCACAAGTCCGGAACTTGCCGCTCCCGTCGTTTATGGCCACAACACCTCCGAAGCCGTCTACGAAGCCTGCATGGAGAAAATCCTCAGGATTCGCGAGGGCGCGTCCCCCTCGGACATCATCGATTCAGTCGACGACGTCAGGACAACCCGAAGATACAACGAGTTCGATCCGGATTCCGACCTGAAGAAAGGCGTTGAGGACGCCGTAACGATTGCCAACACGGCGGCAAACTACCTGCTCGCTTCACAGATCGCCGTGCCCCACCCTGAAGGCGGCATCATGCTGAATCCTTCGCCCGAAATCGAAGCTGAAATCGCCCCTTGGCTTGCCGAAACGAAAATCGACCCCCTCGATCTCGACAGAACCGAAATCTGGCAGCAGCGCTACGGCCGCTACAATCAGACCAAAGCCGTCCGGTCACTCAAGAAGAATGCTACCGTCAACGGCCTTGCGGCAATCGTCCAGACGGACTTCATCAGGGAATCCACGAGCAATCCCTTCGGATTCGATTCAACCTCCTTCATTGATGAACAGGCGGCACGATGGGCCCGCCCCGCCGCCGACATCTCGCGCATGATCGACCCGCTCAGGGAACGCGTCAAGAATCTTGAATATGAAGTCGTCACCCATGCCGCCTCATCAGGCGGAACGGAGGCGAGGGTCTTGGAAAAGGCCGCCGCGTCGATCTTCACGAGGCTCGGGTTCGAACTCACTGAGGACATCGCCCAGAAAAAGGCTCCGAGAGAAGGCGGCTACCCTGACGTCAGGGTCCGCTCCGCCGGCCTGTCAACCTGCGGCTTCGCCGACACCAAGGCATCGGCCTGCTATTCCCTCGGGCTGAGTGACACCATCAAGCTCCAGACGTACTACAAGGACTGCTGGTCGGAGTTTCCGGATCAGACACCGTCGAGCTTCTTCCTGTACATCGCAGGGGGATTCGACCGTTCGACCGCTACCATCGAGCGCAGGCTTGCCGACTGCCGCGTCAAGTACGAGCGTCCCGTCTCCGCCATCACCGTGCGCGCTCTCCTCGATCTCGTCCGTACAGAGAATCGTCCGTCCGCCGCCGAAATCAAGAAGGCTTTTGAGAAAGGACTTTACTTTGCGTCGGCCGAGGGCGTCCTCAAGGCTGCTCAGAACTGAGACGACTCGAGCAGGAGCGGAACTTCAGGCTCATCAGGAGAAGGCTGCAGAAGATCGGCCTCCCCGATCTCAAGATATGCACCTTCTCCGCCGCTGATGAAGCCGATCATTTTCTCCACAAGCACTTCCGCCAGCTTCTTCTTCCTGCAGGCACACTCCCATACGACAAGCACGCGCCAACCCTCTTCCTTGAGAAGGAGGCGGTTGCGTTCGTCCCTCTCCCTGTTTCTGCGAAGCTTCTCGTTCCAGAAGCCTTCGTGTGAACTCGGCTTTGCGGCGTAGCGACAGCCTTCATGCGAATGCCAGAAGCATCCGTTCACGAACACCACGGTCCGCCAACGTGCGAGAACCAGATCCGGGTGGCCCGGCAGACGATTCGAATGCAGCCTGTATCTGAAGCCCGCCGCAAACAGGAGCCTCCTCACGACAAGTTCAGGCCTTGTGTTTTTGGACCTGATCTTGGACATGACCCGTGATCGTTCGGCAGGTGCAAAAACATCCGTCATTCGTCGCCCCCTCAGGACATCAATCAGCTGACTTCCCGGCTTCAGAACTCTGGGCCGGCTCCTTTCCTGAGGAATGGAGGGTTCTGAGAATGGGTTCAAGCAGATGCGCCACGGCCCTGAAGACAGGAACAACGACCGAGTTGCCGAACTGCTTGTATGCCCTCGTGTCGCTGACGGGAATCCTGAACGACGTTTCGCCGGGCCCGTTGAATCCCATGAGCCTCGAACACTCGAGCGGCGTCAGCCTTCTCGGCCTGAGCCCAAGATTTTCTTCGTCCTCGAACCCCTTGTCGAAATTCCAGCCGCGATCGACGAGGATTTCGGATCCGTCCTTGTAATAGCGGGCGGAAAGAGTGCGGGTGATGGAATTCCCATTGACCAGTCCGAAACCGAAGCCGTTTCCCTTGGACTTGTGCTTCTCGGCGTAGTTGTAGAGATACTCCCAGAGCTTGACCGAGAGGATGTACTTCGGATGAGGATCCTTTTCGAGAAGCTCTGACAAGCTAGGCACACGTTCGGGCATGAATTTCACGATATCTGCAAGCGTGAAGTCTCTTCCGATTCCAAGATCCTTTCTGAAACCAACGAGAACGATTCTCTCGCGATGTTGCGGAAGGAAATTCTGGCCGTCGATGATCTTCGGGTCCCTGCCTCCCGCGTATTCCGCATCGGAGACCCGATAGCCAAGCTCATCAAGCGTTTCCATGATGATCTTGAACGTGCGGCCCTTGTCGTGGCTCTTGAGATTCTTCACGTTTTCCAGAACGAACACCGCAGGGCGTCTGGCGGCGATGATGCGTGCCGTATCGAAGAAAAGCGTGCCCTGAGCCTGGTCCTCGAACCCAGTCGCTCTGCCCAGAGAGCGCTTCTTGGACACCCCTGCAATCGAAAACGGCTGACAAGGAAAGCCGGCCAACAGGACGTCGTGCTCGGGAATGACGCTCCTGATGTGCTCGTAAGCCTCTTCAGTCGTCACTTCCGGCTTGTCGGACAAGGTGACTTCTCGGATGTCCGAATTGAACCTGTGCCACGGCACGTTGCAATCGTAATTTGCCCGATAGGTACGCGAAGCCTCCTTGTCCCATTCGGAAGTAAAGACGCACAGCCCACCGATGTCCTCGAAACCCCTGCGGATGCCGCCGATGCCGGCGAAGAGATCGATGAAGCGGAACCTGCAGTTTTCGGGCGTCACGCGTGCCTCAGGCATGAGTTTTTCCAGGCAGATGAACTCCCTGAGCGTAAGGTGGGCTCCGATCTTTCCTGACATCCAACGGCTGAGGGTCTCGCGCGTCCACGACCTTCCGTCAATGCTGCTGAGATAGTCGGCAACAAACTGCTTGTCGTAGATTTCCACGACGCGCTTCAGAAGGTTGAGCTCGAGCTCGCCATGCGAATCCAGTTCTTCGGAAATCTGGGGAACCCAACTGGGGAGAGGAGGCTTGCAGGTGGTGTTGTTCATTCCGGGTCAAATGCGTGATGGTGTGTCACGCATTCTACCCTGCTTTGAATCCCCCTGCGTTCCTCTGTTTTCGGTCACAAAACCAGCGTTCCGTCAAAGTGACCGAGACGCTTCAGTTCATAAAGAAAGCCGGCAAAAGAATCCATCTTTGTCCTCTGGGGGCGGTAGAGCTCCTGAAGGGGCGAAGGCACCACGAGTCGCAGATCGTGTGCGGTGATTTCCTCGATCAGCGATGCCGTCATGGACGCATCGATCGTGATGATGTGCTTCGTCTGAATCCTGTCCGCCTCACGGCAGACCTGGCTCCATCTTTCCTTGAGCGTGGTCTTGGCGGCAAGCATCCTCAGCCTGCTCGCATCGTACCCTGCATTCTGATACGCCGTCTCACTCGGGAAGACAAAGTCAGGACGCTCCTTGCGCTCCGTCCTTGCCTGGGCCGTAAAGGAGATGTGATGGGCCTTCAGCACTGCCTCGATGTGATTCTGGAACCCGAGTCCGGCTCGAGCCTTCCTGCGGTTGAGGATGCTTTTCGAAAGCTGAATGTACTCATCAGTGTCGACGTCTGATTGCCGGACGGACGTCATGAGTTCTTTAAACTTGTCCTTGAGTAGGTGCTTTTCCATCAGCTTGAAGAGATGCGTCTCCTGCTCCTGCCACATCATCAGGGCAGTGTCCGGATCGGCCAGCGGATCGGCCTGCACTGTACTGCGGGCAAAGGCGGAAAATTGGACGGCAGGAGGAAAGGCATCGCCGAACTCCTCAACGAGTCTCTCGGTCAATTCCTCATCACTCGCGGTCCCGGGGAGCTCGATTTCAAGAACATCGGCGAAGATCGACTCCAACGGCAGGATGACGTGCTGCCTGTCAACCCTGGCATTGGTCCATCGATCACTCGTCAGAAGGGACTCAATTCCGAAAACTGCCTTCAGCTGGCGCTCCGACTCCGAATCCGGCGGCGCACAGACAAGCAGAAGCTCATCCTTCTTGCTGAGCGCCACAAGCAGGAGATCTCCCTCGCTGAATTCATTGACTGCCTGGTTGTCCTTGTAATAAAGACGATATTCAGGACCCCGTCCCTCCTTGCCTGCACGTGCGTCGTACCAGACGGCGGGGCCGGAGGAGACGATTGGTCCCCTGTCGTCGGAGAGACTGACGTAAGTTCCCCTGAACTCTGTCCGGGTGCCGCCCCGGCTCCTTTGATGGAGCAAGGTGCCAAGCCCCGCCTTGACGAGCCCACCGATTTCGTGTTGGTGGGAACCTCCCTTCGGAGTATCGACTCTAGAAAGAGTCTTGACGGCGACAGCATCAAAGGCATCCGACAGCTTTCCGTACATGATTGTCTCCTTCCTTTTGACGACTTCGTGCATCCAGCGGGTCTCGAATAAACCCGAAGGCCGCCTCGCCCGCGGGCGCGGGCGGGACGACACTGCCTGAAGCAGGCTACCTGATTTCGATGGCCTGCTCGAGGTTCAGACCATCAAAGGAAACCTGTTGACGCACGGCATCGGCACACTCGGGCTGACGGCCGTACATGTTGATCATGAAGTTGCCCATGTTCGCACGGACAACCGCGTCCACCCTCTGGCAAAGCTCCAAGAGCTTGAGACGGAACACGTCAGTCAGCCCTTGGTTGGCCCAGATCACGTCCCACCGAATTCGACCGCCGTAGTGATCATGAAGCGCCATGAGTGTGTACAGCACCGGCACACGGGGATTCTTAACCCCCATGACCTTGTTCTTTCTCACCGCCTTTTCCAGTTCATTGAACATGATCTGACGGGCGACGAGTTGTTGCGCCTCCTCCTTTGTCATCTTGTAGCCGCCTTGGTAATCCCACAGGACGTCAATCCTCTCATTGAAGATCTTGAAGGCGACCTCGGCGCCTCGCGCACACTCTCGAGCCAGGCCTTCGGTGCTCATGTATGCGAGAGCGAACGCCGTCTTGTTGAAAAGGCGCTCCTTCGGGTGCTGTTCCTTGAACTTCGTCACAAGTGCACGCGATCCCTTGATCCTGTCCAGTTCGGCGTTGTAAAGGCCGCGGGCGGATTCATAGAACCAGAACTTGCCGTCAGGCGTCTGCATGCTGTTCACGACAGAGGCAAAGTCAATCTGGAAGGGATGGTTGGCTGCAAGGTCGGAGACCTTCACGGCATTCTGAGAGTTCGCGGCCTCGGAGATGCGCACGCGGAATTCGGACCGTGCATTCTCATCAGCATCGGCTCGGCTCACCACGATCTTCATCGGCACGCGGATCCTGTCCAGATTTGCCTCAAGGCGTTCGATCGCGCCCGGGTCCTTGCGGTTGTTCTTCGCTTTGAGCCAGGTCTGGTAGATGCTGGCCGTTGTCTGACCGCCGTTGATGATCTGGATGCCGTTGACGGTGCGAAGGCGCCCGCCCTCGTAAACGGCCTCGTCGGCAGAAACCACGAGCCCGTTGTTGTAGGCAAGAAAGCGAGCGGGCTCGTTCTGGACCGTATCCTTGATGCCCTTGTTGACAACGACGTCGCCAAGATAGGCGCGCACGTTTGCACGAACGATCGCCGGACCGTGCTTGGAGTAGAGTTCGGCAAGCGTCCTGCCTCGAATCGCAGTCAGATAGCAGTCGTAGTCCTGCTGCTCGCCGGCGGGGATGTGAATGGCGGGAAGCCCGTTGATGTCCTCGAAAGACTGATTGATTTCCGCTTCGCCGTGGAACATCTTGCCCAGATATCCGAGGTCAACGATCTGAGCGGACATTTCAATGCCGTCAACCGAATGCCGCCCGTTCTTCTCATTCCCTGTAAAGAAGCGGTTCGTGATGATCCAGAACCTGACGGTCGCAAGTTTCCCCTGCATCTTCAGCGCATTGATGCGGGATACGGCGCCGAAGGCGGGATGAGATGGGTTCATGACGCCAAGAAGTTCGCCTGATGCAGCCCTTTCGTAGAAATTTCGAAGGTGGCTCCCAAGTCTGGCATAGTCCTCGGGTCTGAACTCCATGGGCTCCTTCACACTGTTCCAGTCGGAGACGAAGAGATGCAGGTCGTAGAAGCCCTCTTGGGCAGGCTGCCTCAAAAGCGCCGATCCCCAACAATTGACCGTGCTCCTGCCGAACTTTGCCTTGAAGCGATGTTCCCTGAAATGCTCGTCCGCATGAAGCTCATTGGGTATCTGAATCACGTTGTCATCGGAAAGCCATCCGATGACGGCGTCGGCGAAGACGGTATCGGGTTCCCAGACCCTCCCTGTCTCTTGCACACTTGCGGATGCCTCCTCCATGACTTCGTTGATCCGTTCGAGAGCCTCGTCAATCATCTGACGGCTGTCTTCAACCAATGTCGTGAACTTGTCGGCCATTCTCATTCTCCTTTCATACAATCAGCCATTTTCGTCATGCATCCGTCAAAGTCAAGTTCGGTGACATTCCGTGCTGGTTCGTCGACTTCGTTCAGAAGATAGATCCCGTATTTGGCGGAGATAACTCCGGGGATTGTTCCCTGCACGATCCGGGGAAGGGTGTTTGCATCGAAAAGACGCACGTAACCCAAGCTGAAGCCCCGCAGTTCCCTGCCGGGATGTTCGGCCATGAACCCATAGGCTATCAGCCCTGACTCGAATTCGGCAATGGCGCCCTTCTGCCTGAGTAGCCTGCTGATGGATTTCCTCAGGTCAAAGAGCGTTTCCCCGTACTCGTCCTCCGCAAGCTTCACGGTCGCAACCATCAGGTGCGGAAAATCGAAAGTATCAAGCTGCACGATCGATTCGATCTGGGCCTTGAAAGGCTTGTCTGAGAGCGAGGTTTTTACCTCGATCGCATGGCCGTCACGAAACACGAAGTCTCGTGCGCCATGTTGGGGCCCCTGCCAGACGTTCATGATGAGCTCAGGACGCCCCCCTGCCTGAAGCCACGCCCTGAGAATCACCAGTTCGCCGAAGAGGCCGATCTCCTTGCTTTCTGAAAGAGACCTGGTGCTTTTCTTCATGAACGTCTGCCACGCATCGATCCTTCCGGCTATTGCTGCCGCGCAGGCACTGTGGGAGAGTCCCTCGCAGGAATCCATCAACTCAATCAGGTCTTCTGACAGTGCCTTGAAGAGACTGCTTCCCTCCCCATTGGACGTCCTCGTCATGGTGATTACGGTATTCCCGTCGTCCTTCAAGACCTCGATGTCAAAACCCGAACTGGGATCAAGTTTCACCTCGATGCCGCCATGGAAGTAGAAGTCGATGACCTCGCCCCCCTCCTGCGTGCGCCTGAAATCCATCCGCACGGGCTTCGCCCTCACCACTATGCGGGTGCCGTTCGTCACGGCCCCCCAGAGAAGAGAAGCCTCGGAGTCCCTGCCCTCGACATCTACGCAATCGGTCGCGCTCATTCCTCATCCTCCAGTTCAGGGGTTTTCTCATCCCAGTCATCCTCGTCCTGGTGAACGACCGTATTGTTGAAGACAGCGATCGAGGTCTGATGATCTTTCTTCGTCTTCGGGAGCCAGAGATAGTACGAAATTGCAGGAACGTACTCGCCCGCGACAGACTTCGCCTCCTCGAACCACTTCTCCGTCGGAAGCGAATTGCTCGCAGGCCGCATCATGTAGAGGATGAGGTGCCCGGCATCGGGATGAAGGGTGCCCTGTGCCTCCCTCACGGCACGATAGAGTTCGCCTCGCTTCAAGGGCTCCTTCCCCTGCTGGCCCTTCGCGAGTTCCACCACGTCCTCGGTGACGCCCACGTACTCGTGGTCGCCCGTCTTGAGGGCGCGGAGCCACCCCGACCTTCCGTCAGAAGGAACATTCATCGTACGTTCAACGTACGACATTCCAAAGGTGCCCCCTCCGGCCGCGCCGGGGATGAAGACGTTCCATCGCACGACTTCACCAGTCCTAGCCACGGTACGAATGTAGTTGGCCACTGCCCTCTGGGTAAGGTCGGTCTTTCCGCCTGACCACTGATAGGTGTCCAGGAATTCAAGCACGGCCTCAACGGGTACGTCTCTCCATAAGCGACCCGAAGGATGCCGCGACGAACCGATGAACATGGATGTGGATTCAGGAGCGACAAGGCCGTAGTCCTTTGAGGCATAGACCATCCTGCCCGACTCTTGGGCAGCCCCATAAAGGCGCTTGGCCGCATGCCAGTTGTTGACGAGCTCTTCGGTTGACAGGCCGATGTCGCGGCAGTCGAGAATTTCTCCGTTGAAGCTGATCTTGGCGTCATCTGCGTGACACATCTTGTTTCTCGCCGTCACCAGAAGTCCCGTATGGGAGAGGATCGAAAGCCTGAAGTTCTCGGGCCTTCGATTGGCCTTGGTCATGCGGTCGATCTGGCGCTCGAAGTCGAGGCAGGCCTCCGTGATGGCCCTGAACCTTTCGATGATGTGCGTCGTGGTGCAGATGCGACAGAGGTCGACGTAGCCGTCCCTGTAGCCGAACCAACGCCCCATCTGAAGAAGCGTGTCGTACATCGTGCTTGAGCGAAGGAAGAGACTGACACAGAGACCGGGGAGGGTCAGTCCGCGCGAGAGCTTGTTGCCGCCAATGAAGACGACGGGAGCTGAGCGCGGACGGTCCCACGATTCCTCCTCAGGCTGGACTTCCTCGCTCATTTCCTTGTCACCGTTGACCACCTTCAGGCTGAGATCCTCCACCACGTGCTCGATGTCGGGCACAAGAGACTCCAGTGAATCAGGAAGGGCCCAGTCGGATGACAGGTCGCATTCCTCACGCATGCGCCGCGTTTGCTCCGTTACGGTTTTCTGCCCCTCAAAAAGCTCGCCCATGGCCTCCAAGACCCGCCTGCGATCGCGTTCATTGCTCTTCATGAGCTCTCGGGTGTTGTTGACCAGGTCCTTGAAGAGGCGGGCGATGACCTTCTGATCCTTCACATACGAGGACACATGGACCAGCATGCTCATCTCAAGCTTCGGCTTCATCGATTCGGAGCCGTCATCACGCCAGGCCTCAGGATTTGCCCTCTTGTGCCTCCACTGCCTGATGGCTGCGGAAATCAGAAACTGGTGGAAGAACTTCTCGCACTCGGGCGGAAGCGCATCAAGGACAACCTTGCAGCGGCGCTTGGACCCGCCCTTGCGACCGACTCCCGTGAGTGCGGCACTCGTTTCATCCGAGACAGCCATGAAAAGTCCGAGTCCCTCATCCTCCTTGTTGTCACCGAAGAACTGCTTCGGTCCAAAGTAATTCGTTGGTGCAGGCAGATGAACAATGAAATCCTTAGGGAAAAGATCGATTCCCTCCGATTTCGTCTCCTTGTTGGCATCGATGAGAATGTTGGCAAACGGGGTGGCCGTATAGCCAACGTAGGTGGCCTTGGGGAAAATCTTCAGAAGCCTGCGGATATACCTGTTCGTCGCCGAAGCCAGCTCTCCCTTGCTCGTGTTGACGGAGGCTTGGTCAGCCTCGTCGTCGATCATGAGAACGGGCCATTCCCTGTATCTCGCGTTGTTTGAGGGTTCCTTGAAATACTCGAGAATCCTGCTGAACACGGATGTGTTCTTCTTGATGACGAAGAGCACGGGACCTTTCTTTCCCGCCCCGCTCTTGAGAAGCCCCCTGAAGTCGTCGTCGGTGTAGGTCGCACATTCAGGCGCCCTGTCCGACCTGTAATCGGGATCCTGCCCCACACCGCACCTTTGGGAGGAGGAAACGGTTCTGGTGCCGAGATCCTGAGCATTGAGGTACTTGTATTCGTGATAGCCCAGAATTTCCTCGTCCAGGCGCTCCTGCGTCTGCCTGCGCAGATCGTTGTGGATGCCCGAAAGAACTATGATCAGCTTGTAGCCGAAGTCGAAGGCCTTCGCGATGAGTGCCGAATAATTCGCGGTCTTTCCGCTCTGCACCTGCCCAAGCACGAGTCCCATCTTTCTGAATTCGTTCTTGCCCTCCGGCATCAGGATGTGCTTGAGTACGCGCGAGCTCTGTCTGTCGATGGACGCCACCACGGGTGCCTGGTACTTGCGTTCGAGATTGCGTTTCTGAAGAGTCCAGTAGTAACCGTCACAAACGGGAAGCGTGTTGTCGAACTCCTCGCCGTTCACCACTTGTACAACGGGGGCAAGCTCGTTCGTCCTGATGAAGCCGAAGAGCGAAGACATGATGCGCTTCTTGGCGAGGTGAAAGTTTTCGACCTGCTCAGCAGGAATCTGTCCCGACTGCAACATGCTCAGAAGAAGGGGAGCGTACTGACTCGACATTTCAGCCGCCCACGAGCTCTCAACGGCCTCCTTGACGAACCTGGCATCCATCTCGCCATGTTCAGGATGATTCAGACGATCCTCGATCATCCGCTGCGCACCGTCGTAGATGTTGTTCAGAAAGCCCTCACAAAAGGGGCTGATGTTTCCAGCGTTGAATTTGGTAATCATTAGAAATCTCCGGCGACCTCGTCAATGAGGTTGCTCCAATAGGAAAACGGCGGCGTGCTCTTTAGAATGTCAACTGCCTGATCGTGTCCGTAGTCCGCTTCCAGGACTTTCCAAACCTCTTTGACACCGAGCCTGGAATCCTCCGTAGGCAGACAGCTCTGCCCCGAATTAAGTGATGCGGGATGCGCAAGGGCGAGCATTTCCATGCACCCCGTGAATACCTCGGGCGTCATCCTGCCAAGCCTGAGAATGTCGGTCATGGCCTGCATGATCGGGTTGCCACCGTCGGGAAGGACGGGTAGCCCCCTCCCCTGCTTCTTCCAGAGACTGCTCCGAACCGTCTCAGTCCCTGTTGTCTGCCCCGACTTCTCGAGCGCGCGCTCGGATATGGTGCGGGCATTGACGGCATACTGCTTCAGCCAGCTCTTCATTTCCGAAGGCGGTCTGGCCGTGCACTTCCTGATGTCTACTCGCCATTCAGCATCTCCGTCGTTTTCAAAATCAAGACGAATTCTTGCCAATCTGAAGGCGGCGTCCCTCCTGAGATCCTTGAGGCCGAGCCAACCCCCGTAGGTAATCAGGCGCTTGCCTCGATAGATGAAGAACCCCTGCAGGTTGAGGGCGTCATCATGTCCGAAGAGACTTGCCGACTTGCCGCGGCCGGGCTCCGGCGGAATGACGAACGCCTGGAGTCTGGCTTTGGGATGCGGATCACCGATCGGCCAAGTCACCTCGGGACAGTCGACGGGTTTGCCGGGATGCATCGAGAAGAACGGATCCCATCCCTTGATCACGGTTCCGTCGAGCTTGATGACGATGTCACCGTCGTCAAGAAAACGATGGAAGGTAAGCCTCAGGTGCTGCTTGAGCCTGTCGCGGGCAGCAGTCCAGTCTCCGACCGGAGCGTTCTTCTGCATTGCGGAAACGCGGTCGATCTTGTCCCATACGACGAGCGTGCCGCTTTCACCCTTGATTTCGAACGCAAGTTCCCCCGGATCGTTTTCAATCAGGGACCACTCCCGTGCCTTCGCCAGAAAGTCAAGATCCCAGCTGAATGACGAAACCTCGCCGTTTCTTTTCGAGACAACCGTAAGTCGCCGGCACTGTGAGAAGGATGCGGTCTTCAAGCCGAGACCAAAGCGACCGAGGTCGTTCCTGCTTCGCTTGACGAGCGGTGAGACGGCACCAAGCACCATTGCATGAACCAGTTCGTCGCGAGTCATTCCAATGCCGTCGTCGAGAATCTTCAGACTTGCCTCGACCTCCTCGTCTGCCTTGATCATGCTGATGCTGATCGTCTTCGCTTCTGCCGAAATACTGTTGTCGATGATGTCGGACACGGCAGTGGGAAGGGTATAGCCCATGCCGCGAAGAGACTCGGACAGAGAGCCGGGATCAGGCGGGAGCCTGAGAGTTGACATTTCCATTTCAGTAATCTTGCAATCGTTTGTTTAAGCATTAGTTCCTAGCCGCCAGTGTCGCAGCCTTGGCTTCTGCGTAGAGCTTCATGGCCCAGAAAAGTTCTAGCGTGACGTCATCACCATTGACGAGTGCACGGAGCTCATCGTCATCCCTGCAGGACTGGGCCTTCAGGAAGACGTCGACAATGAAGGGCGGTGCAAATACTGAAGCCAGTGCGTCACAGACCTCCTTCTCGACCCGCGGTCGCATGGGTGCGACAAGAATCCGATCAAGCATGTCGCGGCCATCCACAGCAGCCTCAGAGGTCCCTTCCGCAACCTCGGCTCGCCCCGTCGACATAACCGGAACCACGGCCGGCAGTTCGTCGTCACCGGCGGAGGCGGACGGCAGGAACAGGCCGCAGAGACTCCCTGTGTCGGGTGCCGGATCAACGGCCTGCCTTTGCGAAGCATCGGCATGACTGCCATGGACGCTTCCCGCCCCAAGAGGAATGGAGCAGTCGGACATCTCCTCTTCATCGTCATCATCCGTCATGATGGTAGGCAGCAGTCCAGTGCTCGCGGAGCCATTGTTCTCGGAGACGTGAGCAACGACGTTGGCACCATCTTCGTCATCAGAGACTGTGGAGCGGGCAACCTGCTTCCCCGAGCCAACATCCGGCTCATCATCGCCGTTACCTGCTCCAAGAGGAATGAAGTTGGTTTCCTCATCTTCTACATACTCCTCATCAGAGATTTCAGCAGACTCGGATCCGCCTGTTGCAACAGAGGAAACCTTCAACCAATCATGGCACGAACCTTCGACATAACCAAACGACTGTTCACGAATGAACGCATCACGCACATCGTCCGAATTCGCACCGCTTTCGAGCATGACAAGCATTGACGCGAGCTCCGGAAGATCGAAGCTCTTCGCAACCTCGTGAAGATCAAGACCGTGCTTGGTCTTCGCTCCAAGATCAAGACCTGCCTCGAAGGCATCAATTAAGAACTCGTTGTTACCGGTCGTAACAGCGAACAGCAGGTCATCGTCGACAAGATCAGGCCGGCGCGCAATGGAGTCAGCTCTTCTTTTGAGCTCCTGACCGACCTGATCACCGATTATTCCGAGCCCCCCGCATATTCCGACAGTTCCCAAAGCAAGGAGAAGTTCTACAGCCGGTGCATCCTCTCTCTGGCAAGCCAGATCAAACATGACGCCATTATCACCGGAAATGCCATGCTCCTTGATCCATGCAAGTATGAGAATCGGATCCCCTTCAGAAATAATCTTCTCGGGATTCAGCGGCGAATTTTCGGCAACCCAGTTGTCGATGCGAGCGACCGGCAGACCAACCTTGAGATAAAGCCAGGCCCCCGTCCTGAGCATTTCCCTGAGTGTCGAGAGAGACAGTGCCTCTTCAGCCAGATGTTTCGGGATCCTCGAGCGATCTTCCTCAGATAAGAGGTAATAGGCATGAATTACCTGCTGCAGATTGCCGATGGCGGCACCTTCCACAACAAGGGAGACGATCTGGTCCACGAGTACGCTCGAGCCTGAGTCCGCGGGCTGACTCTCCTCCGCAGACTGGCCTGGACTTGTCGGTTCGTCATTCTGAACCGCATCCGTCAGCTCGACAACAGTAGTGCGACCCTCATCACTCGACTCAACGCCCTTCAGGGCGACAGCCTTCTCATCGCTAGAGTGCTCTTCTGAAGAAGCGCCCCCCTTCTGCACGGTTGCAGGGATGGCAGGAGCGGGAGTCGCAGACTTCGACTCGCTCGCTTCAGGAGATGAGTCTTCGCCCGAATCAGGCAGCAACTGCAGTGCGTACTCGAGAAAGATCAGTCCGATTTCGTTGAGAAGTCGGAACCTCGTCGAAAGCGAATGCTGGCCCTGGAAAATGGGAACGGAAGCCCGTTCTCGCCTGAACCGATCGACCAATGATCTGGGAGACTCACCAAGATAGTTGACGGCATCAAGATCAGCCCCCGCCTCCGTGAGAATCCGGCAGGCCTCATCTCTGCCGTATTTGACTGCACACAGCAAGGGCGTGCTGCCGTTGTAGCTTCGGATGTCCACGGGGACGCCAAGATCGAGCAACGTTCTGACCAACTCGACATCCCCCTTGGCCGCCGCCTGGTGGATGGTAACTGCGTTTCTGGCGGGAGAATCCTCCGGCCGGACGGTCTTGAGGGACGGCCAAAGATATTGAAGGGAAATAGGAAGGCTGTATCGACCTCCCGACACAACGTCGTAAGGCTTCAGGAGCAGACTTCCCTGGCGCGCGTCCTGGTGACCGCCTATCTTGCCCAACAGGGCCGCGGCTTCCCGCTTGCAACAACCGACCGCGTAGATCAGAGGCAGATAGCCGAAGGCATCACGTTCATTGACGTGATCCTTCAGGCGTTCGATTTCATCGCAGTTACCCATTGCCGCAGCACGGTGGACTCCCGACAAATAGGGGAGCGTGTATGCAAGACGACTCTCGGAAGCGTGCCTCAGAAACTGAGGTGTCGGGTATACGGCAGTCTTGATGGTTTCTGTTTCATCAAACGCCCAGTCCAAGGATTCAAACCTCTCGAATTCGAGGAATCCAGTCCCTCCGGCAAGGCCGGCGCAACACTGTCCGTACGGCGACGGGACGAAAGGATCATGCCCGGCGGCAAGAGCCTCATCGAACTCCTTCTTCATGCCATGCTTGAGAAAGTACAGAAGCGCATCCTCGCCGTTTTCATCGACGTTGAAGTTGTATTGTTCGGTCATCGACCACCCTGTTCTTTTGCGGTTATCAGGCGAGCCCCTGAAAGAAATCGATTCAAATTTGGCATTTTACCGTGAATGAGATGTTTTCGCACTTGATCCAAATCCATCCACATCGGTAAGATCCCTGACAGTCAAGCCATGTGATCAGGAAGCTTTTGGATCTGAGCCGTTCTCGACTTCTTCGATTCACAGGCATGGGAGTTAATTCACCCAGTCCCCACACCATCAAAGCCCCCGACCTTCAAGCCTACCGCCCCAGACTCTCAATCTCGACAATCCCGAACACTAATCACGACAAGTTCTTTTCCACTTACTCTGCCACGACAAATCAGACTACGTACCGAACAGCCGACAAAGACATGCGCGAATGATTGTCCCGATCTAAGGGGTTCCACTGATACCAAACCGCAACACGCCATGTGGAGATGCCCCGGCCCTAAGGTCTCCTCGCTTCCTATTCTCATCTGACATCCGCTTCCGTCCTCATCCGCCGTTTTTGGAAGTGCTGGGATTGGGTCACGATTCTCTGATGTAGAAGTGTTGCAGCACGTCTCTGGATTACGGGGCATGCTGACGGAAAGGCGCACAGGGACGAGTTGTCTCTTGAGGAAGAGGCAACCAGGATGAAGAGAAATGCAGGATTCGAGACTCCAACCCAGAGACGCTCCTCTTCAGTTAGAGTTTGAAGAGCAGTTGCCGAAATCGGACAAACGTACGCCGCAGGGGTCGGAGCGAGAAGCTCTGCATCAAACAGCAACCCTCACGCAAGTGAGCGCCTTGTTCATTTCAAACCGTCACGGCGCGTGCGGCCTCAGCAAGAGCGGGCGGGCGAGCCAGTCCATCCATCCATCGGTCGATCAGGGCCTGATTGACTCGCTCGCCCCTGTACTCCGGCCAGCGGCATTCAAAGTACTCCGCAATGCGGGCCTTCCACTCTTCGTCGTAGCAACGCTCATTGAGCAGGAGCGCCGCCTCCAGATACATGACGCGGGAAACGAACGTCGGATCAGGGGGATGCGCCTCATCCCCGCAACGGATCTTCGCCAGGAGAAGCTCGGGAAACTTGAACCAGAGTCCCATGTCGTCCGTGTGAAGGATGTGCAGGAAGGCCGCGAACTGTGCACGACGAAACGCCTCGCGCTCCTCAAGGAAGTCGAGTTCGCCCGGCGCCGGCACTGTCAGCCTGATCTCGTACGGATTCGGATTCCATTGCTCGTTTGTCAGAGCCGCCTTCAACTCAATCAGACAGTTGCGGTACATGTCCACGCGCTTGTCTGTCGGCGCGAGCAGCGTATCCTTCGCCGCCTGCTTGTCTTCTTCAAATGCCATGGAATCAAGCACGGGACCTAGACAAGTCACAGGATTACCCAACCGACAAGTCGGTGTTTGCCTTCCCAAGTGTGATGCGACGGTTTTACCATGATTTCACCCCATCTGCTGCGGACGGTCACTCAGCAACGTACTTCAGGGCGGCTTGTACCGCTTTAAGGTGACGTCCTCACCGCGAATGAAGGCGACACTGCCAAGAGGCCTAAAGCTTACAGACCGAGGTCACTGAGACCAATTCATGGGTTCTGATTTCACTGAAAGCGCACATTCCCTTCCTTCCGGCCCTCCCAAATTCACCTCCTTCCTGTGCTCGCCTTCTTGACAAAGTATCGCCTCTCACCTTTTCGTCAAAAACAGTGTGGTAAAAACGCATCATTCATAACCCGCCCTTTTCTAGGGTGATTACTTAGGTAGAAATCCTGCCTTTAACATTTTTTCAGGGCCTCAACCTATTTTCCTAGTAACTTCTGGGCAAATAGTGTATTCGTTGTCAAAGCCTGAGCCACTGCCGAAGTTAAGCGATCGCTAACCAGCGACCAACTCATGAAACACCCAATTAATCACCACCCCAGAGCTGTCTAAAAGGAAGTTACCGACGCCCAGTGGATTTGATCTTTGTTTCACCCTGTAGTAGAGTGCAATTACTGAATGGATGACATCGACTCATCCGCACTTAGACGTATTTTTATTCACATTTTCCATATATACAAAATCGTGATTGCATCGACTATCATCATGAACAATTTTTGCCCTCTCCCGATACAACCACTGGCACCTCCCCGTCCTTCTCAAATCTCTCCCGACAGGACGAGTCTCCGCAGGCAGCACCTGCGCACAACGGCCGGCGCACAGCCCGGCATTCATCCGACGGATACACAGTCGTTTTAAGCCCACAATGCCCAAATCGCTCCCGGTGCCGTCTCGTCATTTCGACTTCGCTTCTCCTCCCATCAACCTAATCCTCAGTAGCTCCATGTTTAAACTGCCTACTCTGAATTCTCTCGACGCCATCGACCGTCAACAGGTTCATTACGCGACCATCCAGTTGAACGGTCCCAGGTTCCCGATTGATACCGCCGACTACTTCAACCTGGTCATTCATCGTGCCCTGCATGAAGCTGGCCTCACCGTTGAGATGCTCTGTCAGGAGCTTCGCCTCGACATGTCCGCGGTCGAGGACATGCTCCAGAGCAAGGTCTTTTGCCCGGATGAGCTTGCCCTCATCACCTTCCACCTCCGTCTCGACACGGCCTTCATGATGGAAGCGCACGCGGCGCTCACGTTGCCCTCCTGCTCGAAGCCCAGCACCGTCGTCGCCGAGCCCGCCGACACTCTTAAGGAGTGCGTTGTCAAGCATGGCTACAAGACGCTGAACCATTTCAGCGAGGTCCACGGCTTCGACCCGATCGCCATGAATACGATCTCCCTCCATCGCCGCTGCACGGACTCGACGGGGATGAAGCTTGCCCAGGCCCTGAATGTGTCCCTTGAAGAAATCAGGACGGTACTTGTAGCCTCGGATTTCGATCCCGTCCCCAAATCCCTTAAGCTTCTCATGACGAAGCGCAACTACACTACGTACAAGGAGTTCGCTGCAGCCGCAGGCCTCACGGAACACCACATCATGAAGATTGCCAAAACCCGCACTTGCACCACGACGTGCGCCGTCAAGTTGTGCAAAGCCCTCGGCATCACCGAGGACGAACTGGCAGCTTCGATCCTGATCGCGGAACCCAGGCATAAGCACGGCTCAAAGCTTGAGACGCCCAGCAAAGAAGCGATGGAAGAGGTGACATCTACGAAGGCCCGCCGTAAAAAAGACGAGTCCGACACAGAGGAGGAGTGCGGAACTTCCACCGTCTCGCTCAAGCGCCCCAGGCGTTCATCCAAGTAATCGGTCCCCTCAGTAGACCAGAAGGAACGCTCCCTCGCACCGCAAGGTCGCGAGGGAGCAGCTCCTCCCTTCTTCCGCTCCCTTGACTTTTTCCCACTGCGACCCTCGATGCGGCTGCGCATCTCTTCCCAGCTGACTGAAAGTCTGCTTTCGTCAAGTTGGTCAGGATGTTGCGTCCAAGCCGCCGACGGCATCGAATTCGAGGTCGTCAAAGAACCCTGCACGCCTTCAGTTCTGCGCCGGCAAAGACTGCTGCAGCGAGACGAAGGTTCGAAATCGACTCTTTGTAACAAGCTTTCTTGGAGTCCATATCATGGCTAGAAAGCGCCCCCTGTCAATACTCGACACATCGATCGCATACGAAGCTGTTGGCCTCGACATGGCTCTTGCAGCGTTCAACTCTGATCTCAAGGAACCATATCTCATTGACCGCATTGCCTACGACAAGCGTTATGAATTCGCTGCGGAGTCGACTCAAGTTCGAAGACGAATCATCACAACTTACTTCTTATAGTTGTAGTAAAATTTACTTCAGACGCCTGTGGTGAGTTTTACTACATTGTTCGGAAGCAAACCAAACTCCGCCATTCGCAAGCGCACTTCACTGCTCACCCCCAAGCCGGATGTCCCTACGATGACTCAATTGAACTTTTATGGACGCAAGTCCGAACTTCAGACGCTGTCGGCGTTTTACGCAAACGCGTCGACGAATCTTGGCGTGATTTACGGCCGTCGGCGTGTGGGGAAAAGCCTCCTGATCAAAGAATCGCTCAAGCGCTCCGGGTTGCCCTTCATCTACCTGGAGTGCAAGCAGACGTCGGAAGAAAATAATCTCCGTCAGCTGATGTCGTTGTTGGGTTTGAAGTTGGGCATTCCGCCTCTTGCAGTTGACAACTTTGAGGACGCCATCGACTTCTTGTTCAAATTCTGTAAATCAGACGCCACCGTTTTAGTCTTCGACGAATATCCCTTCCTGCGGGATTTGATTCCCGGTTTCGACAGTATTCTTCAAGCCTTGGTAGATCGATACAAGGGGGAATCGAAATTAAAAATAATCCTCTGCGGATCTTACATTGACATTATGAAGGGGATACTCGCCTACAAAAGCCCCCTCTACGGCCGCTCTTCGTTCGTCATGAATCTCCATCCGATGGATTATTACGAATCGGCTGAATTCTATGCCTCTTATTCCAACGAAGATAAAATAAAGATTTATTCAGCATTAGGCGGCATCCCCTATTACAATTCGCTCATCGATCCGTCCATTTCCGTTGAAGAGAACTTCATAAGGCTCTTTCTGTTGCCTGAGGCGATTCTCTCAAACGAGGTCACGCTGTTCCTCGCTGCGGAAGTTTCCAAGGTGAACAACGCCAATCTTGTTCTCGAGGCTCTCGGACAAGGCGCGAGGAAGTATTCCGACATCGCTACGTATACGAAGCTCCCCGCCTCCTCGCTTGCTTCTGTTCTGAATCAGTTGGTATCCCTGGATTTGATCTCGAAAGACTATCCCATCAATGCACCCGATAATCTCAAAAAGGCTCAGTATGTCTTCCGAGACAACATGGTGCACTTTTACTATAAATACATCTACAAAAACATCAGCCATATGGGATTCATGAATCCCGAAAAGTTTTACGACTTGTTCATTGGCCCCGATTTGGACACCAAACACATTCCCAAGCAATTTGAAGGCATCTGTCGGGAATTCCTTATTCGATCCAACAAATTAAACAGGATCACCCCTCCATTCTTTAAAATCGGAAGATACTACTATGACATTCCGAAGTTAAAGAAAAACGGTGAATTCGATGTTGTTACGGAAGATCAAACAGGATTCACATTTTACGAAGTGAAATGTCGAAATCAGCCTATGACACCGGCCCAAATTGAGGCCGAGATTGAGCAGGTGAACGCTTCGCCGCTTAAAGCGATTCGTTACGGCTTCATTTCCAAATCAGGATTTAAGAAAGCTGAATATAGGAACGATCTTGTTCTTTACGATCTTAACGATTTATACGCTGACGAGTTGAGAGGGTAACCGTTCTGTTTCGGGAACGGAAATTGATTTTTGGCGGCTTACGGCTTAGCCCGATACTGCCGGCGTGCACATCCGGCGGGCCTTCCTTCAACGCTTGCGGTCGGACTCAAACCCTTCCGTCAGCGAAGCGTAATCCGAAGCCCAAGTCCGTCGTCCTCCCAAGCGCTGCTGCCTGAGAGCGCCACGCTGATGCCGAATGCCGTAACCTGATCGAGCGCAAGCTCAAGCAGGCCGCCTTCGTGACGCACGGCCGGGAACCCCTTTTTCACCTTCACGACACTGTCTTCATGGCGAAGCGTGAATTCTTCGCGTAGGAAAAGTACCTTGCACAGCATCCGCCGGAAGTGCTCGAACCCGGATTCCCCGAGCTCGAGCACCGTTCGTCCCTGTGCATCCCGCGTGATTTCGAAGTCGCCTTGGAAATCCGTTGCGTCCTTGAGGCCGCTCTCGTCCGCTTCGATGCAGGCCGCCTCGATTTGCGGCGTAATGATGGGCTTGCGGCAGAAGTTCGAAAGGCCGTGAGGCGTCGTCTTTTCCCAAAGCACGGCGGAAAAATAGTCGGGATTGCCCTTCATGCAGAGCTCAAGCTCCTCGCGCGTAATGAACTGAGCGGCCAGGAACGCGACACGGCCGTTGGGCGTTTGGACTTCCGGGAGATCGCGGTCGTCGCAAAGCAGCAGCACCAAGTCAGCAAGATGCCTGCCATTGGCCCTTTTGACGCTGTTAACGACGGCAAAGCCCGAATGCACATGCTCGGGCGCGCGGCGCGCTGTGCCGATCAGGTTGGTCAGCATGGCGCAGACCTTGTCGGACGGGCTCCGCTCCTTGTTCTTGGCTGGGACGCGAATCGAAAACTCAAAGCCGTGTCCGTCGATGCCAAAACGAGTCACGCCCTGATGAAGGCCTCCCGTCATGGCGTACGTGACAATGAGCCAATAGGGACGTTGTCCTTTCACCTTCCAGGAAATCAGATAGGCTTCGCCCTCCGCCTCCACGATCGTCGCCGGCCCTTCGACGAAGTCGAGCCCTCGGCTCTTGAGCAGTTGCTCCCAGGCATCATGAATGGCTGAGAGCGTCGCGGTATGCGATTGAGTGATCTTGGTCGTCATGTTTGTCTCCATCAGCTTCTGCATTCTCATTGTACGTGAAGCGTATAGCCGCTCTGTTTCCGAGCGTGCCGACCGCCCTCGACGAACACCTTCGACACCTTCGCGACTTCGGACATGTTCACGGGAATCGTGACGACGCCGTTCTCCCTTCGTGCTTCGCCGCCCATCTCGAACGTCACGACGTCCGTGCCGTTGTCAACCCGCATGGGCTCCTTGAGCATGATGCAGCACCCGAATGCTTCGGCGAATTGTCCGCGCGAGGCCGCCGGCACCGTGAGCCGAATCTTCCCGAACTTTTCCACCACTTCGAATGCAGCGTGCCAAGTGCCGAATTCGCGACCCGACTCGGCCGCTTCTTCGCGCAGGCGCCGGGAAGTCTCGGCATTGAGATGGCTCTCCCGCTCAAAGTCCATCAGACCGTGCGGCGTGCTTTGCACCCAGAGGAATTCCAGCACCTTTTTCGCCTCAAGCGCGAACATGGCTTCGGTTTCGTCCTTCGTCATCCCGAAGAGGCTCACGAATTCGAACTTTCCATCCCGGCAACTGAACGCGCCGAGGTCGGCATCCCTGCAAAAGCAGATCGAGGCAATCTTGCTCGGCGTGCCGTCAAGCTTCTTCAACCCTTCCTGAGGACAGGAGAGGGCTGGGCTCATCCTGCGCGGCTGGTGTTCGAGCGCCTCCAAAAATTGCGAAATCATGTCCATGGTCCATCCGGGCACCCGATCCGACTCGGACGCGGGTGCGCGAAGCGAGAATTGGTACCGGTTGCCGTGCTTGTCGGTGAGCGCGCCGACGGTCGTCACGATGAGCCAGTAGGGCCTCTCGCCTCCAACCTTCCAGGCCAGGCATTTCGTCGCCGCGATGAAGCGCCAGTCGACATGTGCGCATAGAATCTCCTTGTCGGAGAGATAATTTTCACAGTGCCGGTGCACGGCTTCGAAGAGATGACGTTCACGCAGTTCCATTAAGAGATTCCCAATTTTATGTACTAAGGGGCCCGCGAGTCAGCAGCGTCGGCCTGAGCCCGCTCTCGTGTCTCGCGTTCGAGCGTCTTCTTGTTCTTTGAGCCCTTCGGGCGTCCGGGGCCGCGCTTGGGCTTGACCGGTTCTTTCGAGCCTGTGGCGATGCATTCAAGCGTAGGCTTCAGATCTTCCATGGCCACCCATCCGTAATTCTGTGCGATGGTGTGAGCCGTCTTAAGCATGAAGTCCCGACGAATGTTGCGGATACAACGATGGTGATTCAGAATCTTCGCCTTCAGTCTTCTGCGCATGCGGCTTGGCTCCCGCTTGTCGAACGGGTTTGCCTTGCCCAACTTGGCAAGCTTTTGACGAGCTTCCTTGTTGCGGCAAAGCTGGCGCTGAAGTACGGCGATTTGCTTTTCGTGCTTCTTGATGGATTCGACATCGAGCTGGAACACCGTCCCGTCCGAGAGCGTCACCGTCCGGGCAACGCCCAGATCAATGCCGACCTCGCCGGGACGACGCGGACCGTCGTTGACGAAATCCATCTCCGTCACGACCGAGACAAATGCCCGCATTCGACGGAATCCGTCATCTGCTTGATCTTGCCTTGAATCGGACGACTCTGAAGGGCTCCCGGGCCATTCTACAACAACCCGATGTCGGAAAAAGGGACCCACCGGCGTAGCCGGTGGTTCTTCATATGCGCCTAAAAGGCTCTCGTACCAGCTGCGCCCTAACAGGCGCCTCTCTGTCTGGCACTTGCATGCTGTTCCGGCGACCCGTAAACGGGTTCCTTCCGTTCACATGCCACGGCTCTCGCGTGAGCCGACACCACTCCCGGCGCAATTGCGGGCTTACGCCCCGTTGCTGCACCATCCGTCGTTTCGACATCAACGCCTAGTAACTGTTAAACAATTATTAGGTGCCAGAGGAAGGTAAAAATCCTCTGATCTTGTAATTCCATTTGCCAAATTCCCCGACGGGCTCCAAGTCAATTGCAGCCATGGTTTCATCGGATATCTTCTTCCCTTTTTCGTACTCACGAGGATCGACCTGACAGGCTACTGCCAAACCGTTCTTGGTGGTCGTGTTAGAGATAAAGTTGACCATGGTCTGGATGTCGATCAAAGGCTTGCCTTCCCAGTTACGGCTGATGTAACAGAACAGGCGATGCTCGATCTTGTTCCATTTCGACGTGCCGGGCGGAAAATGGCAAACCATCACTTCAAGACCGGTCTCTTCGGCAAACACTGCAAGCTGTTCTTTCCACAAACGAACTCGGCACCCGTTGCTCCCGCCTCCGTCACAGGTAATGAGAAGCTTTTTAGCCTTGGGAAAATTAACGCGACCGTATTGCAGCCACCAAGATCGGATGCTTTCAACCGCGAATTCAGTTGTATCACTTGACTTGCTCAGGTTGATGAACCCCGTGTTGTCGTTGAGGACGTAGACCCCATATGGGGCCACTTTCCCCAATTCCTTGACCATGAAATCATGATCCCAAACGGGCCTGGGATCCTGAGTTTTGCGATATTCACTCCCGTTGTTCTTGAAGTTTCCAAGAAGCTCTTTTTTCTTGCAATCAACGGAAATTACGGGAAGATTTTCGGCAAGATATGCTTGAGCCGTTGCTTCGATGAATTGAAATTGCGCATCCCGGTCTGGGTGCGGCTCGCCTACTTGAAGCAACTTTTGATTTTGCTGCTTGCTGTAGCCGAGATTGCCGATCAAGCGGCCCACTGTGACGTAGCTGGCCTTGAAGCCTTGTCCTTCAATGATCGCCTGAATGTCTCTCAGGCTTAACGTTGACCAGAACAAAACTCGTTCCGGATCACCGTAGGAGTTGCCTTCCAACGCTTTCTGTACAGCCTCTTTCAGACCCGGCTGAGCATCCTCGGTTGCTTTGCGACCTGCTCCGGGGCGGCGGATACGATGCGGCTCAGGAAGATCACCGTCGCCCTTGAATTCGGACAAGCCAATACGAACAGTATTGATGCCAACGCCGAAATGCTCGGCCACCTTCTTCGGACCGCCGCGGCCCAAATTCATAGAATACAGGCCGAAGAAAAGTCTGGACTGCTTTTCGTTGAGTCCCGCCAATTCTTTGAACCTTTTGAAATTTTCAGCCGAAATCGAGATTGTCATCTCTCCATTCATACAGCCCCCTCAGGTTAGGGCTATATGATACCACGCTCGGCGGGCAAACACTACTAGTAATTGTTTAACAGATCCTTTGTATCGAGAATTTGGAAACGTTGGGTAGTGTTGCGTTTCTATCAAATTTAAGGGATAACCCTACCCCCCCATCAGTGAACAGTTCATTCTTCCACTATGAGCCTGGATGATATCTGGGTTGGTTGAAAGGAAGTTCATCATGCACAATAATTTGCCCTTTAAGCCGTTGCTAATAACGGTTGCTTTGGCTTCGTTGTTCCCAATGGGAGTCGCCAACGCCTCTACCTATGGGATTCTTGCGAATTCACAAGACCTGATTATTGAAGATCAAAACACGTTTGAAAACGTAGATTACGGTGTCGCAGCAGAAAACGGGCACACCGCGACCATCAATTCCGCAGGCGACCTCACCTTCACAGTCAAAAAAGCAGGCGCCTATATCAAAAAAAATACAACAGGAAGCGTCATCATCAATGCTGGAAACACGTTGACCATAAATGGCAGTGACAACCAGAGCGTAGCCGGCATGTCTGTTGAAAGTAAAACGGGCAGCGATTACAACAATCTGCTTCGTGTAGCAGGCAAGAACATCATTTTGGATACGAAATCAAACGGGACGGCTCGAGGAATTTACGCAGAAAGCAGATCGAACAGCTCTGTCAAGCTCCAAACTGATGTCAATGTTGAATTGGCGGCTGCTGAGACACTGCAGATTTCTTCCGACGGCAGCAACTTCTCCTTCGGCATTGCTGCGGAAGGAGCAAAAACCGCAGTTGATGTTCAAGCTAAAGACCTCTCGATATCTTCCATTGGCTCTATGGCCTACGGCGTTAAAACGCAGCGCAATGCCGAGGTCAATATCGCAGCAGACGATGTTGTCATCGATGTGAAAAACCAAGCAGATAAGGCAACTGCAGAAACGTATGGCCTACTTGTAGAGGCAGGTTCAAGTGGGTATGAGCGCGATTCTTCAATCTCCATTAGTAATGCCAATACTGTAAAGATCAGCGCGGTTTCGAGCGGGGCGTCTGCGATCAAGACTGCAGCTATTCGGGGTAAGATAGGTAGTGGGTCTGGTACCGCCATTATCAACTTGGCGGCGAAAGACATTCAGCTGACTGCTGCGGGAAGTGAGGCAGCGGGAGTTGAGGTCGTTTACGGCGGCAAGGTGAACATTGGTAATGAATTCACCAATTCGATTACGATTGCCTCGCTCGATGCTTCAGCCAAAGCCGACGTACCCGTCACAAATGTCTTTAAGGGCCTGCAGGCTTACGGCAAGGATGAGAATGACATATCAGAAATTAATTTAACGGCAGCTTCAATCAACATTGATGCACAGGCAAAGTCCGATGCCGTCGGTATTCATGCTGCATCAAATTCCCTGATCAACGTTGGAGATGGTCGTTCTAATGTTTCGATTCGAGCGGTGTCCACCGGTGCCCAGAAAGCCATCGGTGTTTGGGTTTTCAGTAATGTATTCAAAAGCGGCAACTCCACGATTGTTCCGAAGAAGGCTGGCGAGGTGAATCTCAATGGGGAGACGATCAGCATCTACGCAGAGGGCGGCTCGGACGTCAGAGCGGTACAGGTTGCGTCCAATCAAATGGATCCAGAGAAGAAGGCTACTCTGAACATCAAGGGGCGCGCCGTTAACATTGAGGCTAGGTCGACGATTGAAAGTGTGAAATCGATGGGACTGTCCGTTATGAGTACGGGTATGGTCAATATCGAAGGCAATACGGTCATTACTGCCGACCATGCGCTCCTTGCTCGCGGTGATGCATCGATCGAAATCAACAAGGACGGCAAGTATTCCACGCAGATCAACGGCGACGTGGTGTTCGACTATGATGCTGAAACGTCAGGTACGGGAGTTAATGCCAATGTCGACGTGACTCTTGCGGGAGCCAATTCCTATTGGATCGGCAACACGGTTGTCGCTTGGGCTGGTCTTCCTGACAATGTTGAGAGCGACAAACTGACCGTGACCGATATGAAGCTCACCGTCAAGAACGGCGCACAGTGGACGCCGACGGCCATTGTTTCGACCGATCCGACGGCTCAGAACGGCCAGCGTGCTGTTGCGCTCAACAGCCTTGTGCTCGATAACGGTGTGGTGAATATTACCGACAAGTCGGTCAACGCTACTGTTGAGAAGCTGTCGGGTTCCGGCACGATTCGCCTCGCCACGGATCTCACCGCTGACGAAGGCCAGCAGGCCGGCACCTTCACGGTTGATTCTGCCGACGCCGACTCCTCCCTCACGGTGAAGCTCGCCAACGAAGAACTGACGAAGGACCTTACATCCGACGACGTAACAAGCGACCAGGCGAAGCAACTTCTCGGCAATGTCGCCGCTGAGGGCGTTGAGACGACCATGAAGGTTGACGAAGGCATGTACAACGAAGGCTTCATCATCGACAGCGAAGCCAAGGTGCACTCCACAGGCCCGAACTCCGTGATGCAGTCCACCCTCGAACTTGCCACTATTGCTCCGCTGGCCCTTAACCGCATCCTCACGAATGATGTTCACAAGCGCATGGGCGACATTCGTTCGATGAAGCAGACGTCGGTTGCCTGGGCACGCTATGACGGCGGCAGGCTCTCCGCCGAAAGCGGACTCGAAAACGACTTCCACACGATCCAGGTGGGCGTCGACACCGTGCCGACCGCCGGCGCTCCCCGCTTCGGCGTGGCCTTCTCCTACACGATGAGCGATGCCGACTACAGGCGCGGTAAAGCTGACATGGACGTCTACAGCCTTGCGGCCTACGGTCTCTGGATGGGTGAGAACGGTCAGTTTGCCGACGTCGTCGCTCGTCTCGGCACGGCCAAAACCGACATGACCGTCGACGGCAACAAGAAGGGTTCGATGGACAACATCGTCACCGCGCTCTCCGGAGAGTTCGGCTGGCGCTTCGACCTTTCGAAGTCCTTCTATCTTGAACCTCAGGTTGAACTCGCCTACACGCATGTGGATGCAGACGTCCTCTCGCTCTCCGACGGCTCGACCTATCGCTTCGATGACGCCGACAGTCTGATGGGACGTACGGGCTTTGCCTTCGGCATGCGCTGTCCTGAAAACGGGAACACGGCTTATCTGCGCGTCTCCGCAGTGCATGAGTTCCTGGGCGACAACGCCGTTACAGGCGGCAACGGCAAAGTCTATGAGATCGACGGCAAGGATACGTGGGTCGAATACGGCCTCGGAACCAACTTCACCCTCACGGATTCGACCTACGTGTGGGCCGATGTCGAACGTACGAGCGGCGGCTATCTTGACGAAGACTGGCGCGCCACCGTGGGCGTGCGCCACGCTTTCTGACTTCCAGCCCGCATCAACTGACTTCCAAATGATGACTCGTTAGCTCATCACGGACAGTCAGCTTCAGAAACCGCTCGAGCTCACAGCAACGAGCTCGGGCGGTTTTGCACGTCACAAGCGCCCGGCCGAACTGATCTGGACCCCGAAACTTGGACTACAAAATAAACTCCAAGTTGAGTGCGG
>ERZ791931.236-NODE-236-length-68862-cov-10.524496_pt1 | contig 68862 bp, 67 predicted proteins | sample MGYA00510127_ERZ791931 | MGnify/ENA primary metagenome ERZ791931 (study PRJEB30046, sample SAMN00792067) | human gut metagenome | study: EMG produced TPA metagenomics assembly of the A metagenome-wide association study of gut microbiota in type 2... | reverse complement strand
AGCGCATGACTGTTAATCATGATGTCACTGGTTCGAGCCCAGTTGGGGGAGCCACAACAGAGTAGTCTTTTGACTACTCTGTTTTCTTTTTTATCTAAATTTACTGCTAAATCGGGCGAGAAGGTGAGTGTTAAGAAAACAGTCCCGTGGACTGTTTTTAGTGAACTGGGATTGTGCGAGTGCTGTTTAAGAACCAAATGTAGTATGCGAGGCAGTTACTTTCCCTCCTTACAAAGTAAGTTGGGGGAGCCAGAAAACGACAGGTTTTTACCTGTCGTTTTTTTAGTGAAATAAATCCTTACGGATTTGTGAAATATGCTTTGCGTGTGAAATATTCCTTCTGAATGTGAAATGCCTACGGCGTGAGCTGATTTATTTCGTTTCACTTTCTGTGTTAGCAGAAAATTTCACAATACGTTATGTAGTATTTCACCGTTTGCACAGCAAACAATTTCACGGAGCAGTTGATGTGTGGAAACGAAATTTCAACCATGTCGAGCAGCTTTTTGATTACGGCAGTTCCGTTCGTAAGGTTATGTGTACAACCAATGCGGTTGAAAGCATAAATTCAAGTTTCAGAAAAGTTACAAAAAAGGGTGCTTTTCCAAATGAAATGCACTACTCAAATTGCTCTATTTACGCACAACTAGGCTTTACAAAAAGTGGAATGGCAGTAAGGTTCAAAATTGGGCTATGGTCAGAAATCAACTGGCTGCGAATGAAAAAATCAGTGCCCGTATTAAAAAATACGAGCATATGATTTAAGGCATTAACATAATTTTTTATGATCTTTAAAAACTTACACACTTTTCTTGACAAAGCCTCATATCTATTATTATAATGATGATGACCAAGAACTTCCATTCCCAGGAGAGAAAATGTCCCCGGATGGAGGTAATAATTGGTATACCTACACAATATATGGTTTGGAGAATCCAAGGGTTATTTTTAATAACAACACTACCGATCCTGACACAAGACAACAACATCCCGGTATCAATCAACCCGGAATTGAAATAACAGAAGATGAAATGTGGGTGGTAAATGAAACTGCATATAGCCAGAAACCACAGGGAATTACTGTTCATTTTTATCGTCCTTCTAATTGGGAATATTGGGACACAAGAATTTACTTCTATGAAGATAATGATATTCTGATGTCATGGCCTGGTACTCTCATGAATAGTCAAATGGATGATAATTGGTTATCCTATACGATCTATGGTGTGGAAAATCCGAAAGTAATGTTCAATGATTCGAAGAATAAACAGATACCTGGTGTATTGCAACCTGGGCATTTGGTTACACAAGATGTGTGGTTTAAGGATAATACTTGGACAACATATGAACCAGATTAACTGATTCATTATAAATTTCTAAAGATGAAGGAGCAATTATGTTTGCTCATTCATCTTTGAAATTAGTGCTACAAACTTTTGAAAGGTTTTATATATGAAAACAACTAGATTAATACGAGTAAATATAGTATTTGCAATATTTTTTTGTACAGTTTTTATTTTAATGTTTTCAAGTTGTAAAGAGCTATACCCTATAACAAAAACTGCTGAAGGATATACATTTGAAATTGATGAAAATCAAAACGCTACATTGATAAAAACCGATATATTGGCTGAAACCATTGAAATTCCTTCGGAAATTTCTTCATATAAAGTCAAAAAGCTAAGTTGTGTAGAAGAAGCTGCATTAGTTGGGGTGTCTCTTACAGGTGTATTTGAGGGAAATAATGTTGTAAAAGAAATTATAATACCTGAAGGAGTAGTGGAAACTTATGGCCCGGCTATAGCTAATTGCTATAATCTTGAAAAAATTACTATACCAGGCACAATGACGACATTTGACGTAGTGCGGTGTGATAATTTAAAGGAAGTGAACATTGTTGACGGAGATACTATTACCGAATCCTTTAGTTTCAGCGATTGTTCCGGGCTTGAAGAAATATACTTACCGAAGCAAATTAATAAAATCAGCACTAATGCTTTTGCTCGTTGCTATTCATTAAAAAATGTGAAGTTTTCAAAAAATGTTTATTGTATAGAGAGTGTGGCTTTCCAAGGATGTACTTCACTTACAAATATTGATTTACCCGACAAGCTATCAGAAATAGGTTCAAACGCTTTTCAATGGTGTACTTCTCTGCAAACTATTGATGTTCCGTCAAAGGTCAGGATTATTGAGAGCTGGACATTTGATGGTTGCAAATCTCTTGAAATAGTGAATTTGCCTGAGGACTTAATAAAAATAGGTGACGGAGCTTTTCGGGATTGCGTTTCTTTAGAGAGAATTAATGTCTATGATGAATGTGATTACATTGCGGACAACGCTTTTGATGGATGTGATAAACTTACAATCTGCGGAATGAAGGGTAGTTATGCAGAACAGTATGCAAACAAACATGACTTACCATTTGAAGAATTGGATACAACAATTCAGTCTGTAAATTAATAATTATCGGTTTGTTGATAATTAAAACTATATTTTTTACGAGAGAATTTTAATATGATGAAAAAAATAAAAAAATATAAACTACCTATCGGGATATTGTGCGTAGTGTTAGTGATATTTATATTGTTGCAAATCTTTTCAAGTGAACATTGGTGGTTTGGGTACACATATGAAACCGATGGATATACAAATAAATCGGCAACAATTGTAAAGATAAACTACCCGTCAGAGAAAGTTGTAATTCCTTCAACAATATTTTTCCATAAAGTAAATGCTTTAGGCGGATATGTTACAGGATACAATTTGTGGGGAGCAGAAAGGAAAGGAATGTTTGAGGATAACGATATAGTAAAAGAGATTGTTGTTTCTGAAGGGATAGAGTATATATTTAACAGATGTTTTTACCATTGTATTTCATTAGAAAGCATACAACTCCCAAGTACTATAAAACAATTCTCTTTTATGAATTGTGAAAGTCTGAAAAATGTTAATTTTAATGGTGATGTAAAAGAAATTGAAAGTTTATCATTTTCAGGCTGTTCTTCATTAGAAACGCTTGTAATTCCGGATAATATTGCTGATCGTGGTATAGCATACGGTGCTTTTTCCGGTTGCACATCACTAAAAAGTATAAATATTCCCGATAATATTACTGCAATACAACAATATACATTTAGTAATTGCATATCCTTAAAACAGTTAGTTTTGTCTAAAAATATTAAGAGCATTGAATGGGGTGCTTTTGAAAACTGCACCTTGCTGGAGAAAATTATCATTTACGATAAGGCAGAAGATATTGCGGATAATGCCTTTGAAGGTTGTGATAAGCTCACAATCTATGGAATAAAAGGCTCATATGCAGAACAATATGCAAATGAACACAATATACCTTTTGAAGAATTGAATAACATAGTTGACTGATTATATTTGCGGAGATTAAATAAAGTCAAATTTTAGAATTTAAATGCCGACAAGTTATAGCTGTTAATGCTATTAACTGTCGGCATTATTTTTGCCTTTTTTGCACCCATAGCAGGAAGGGCAAAATGATTTACAGAAATAAAAGCCCTCCAATCAACCTGGATTATTAAAAAATTCAGATTGATTGGAGGAAAAATTAATGGATGTAAATTGCAATAGCAAGTTGAAACAATTTTTTAAGAATATCATGTTCATTGAAGTAGATATTTGTAAGTCACCGCAGTAAGGAATGTTGTAAACAAACGGCACCCCATAAAATTCTGTGTAAATAATAATCCTTCAAGCAATAACAAAACAGCGGATTGGAGCTTGTAAAATAAAGTGTGTAAGTTAGAAAAAAAACTTGCACACTTTTCTTGACAAAGCCTCAAGAAAATTTGCGTTTACACTTGCAAGCTGATTTGGTACATCATCGTACTTGTCCTTTTCGACATACTGACCGCCTGCAAGGTTGCCGAGTTTAACATCTGCCGCATTGTTTACCTTTTCTGCAAACTGTTCAAATGTCAAAGCTTCGCCGCCAAACAGGGCTTTTAAAATTTCCATTAAGTCCATTTGTTTGCTCCTTTCAATTTATTAGCAATTGTGTGTATGCTCAGATATTTGAGCAATATTAAAAGCCCCCGAAATTCGGGACCTTATAACCATAATCTGTAATTTTAAAGGTAAAAGTAAAAGGGATGTTTCAAACACCCCTTTAATACCCTTTTAAATTCGTTTAATTTTGTTTTTATTCAATCAACTAACTCTACCTTTTAGCAACAAAAACTGATACAAGGCAAATAAGCACTCTAAGAGTTATTGCGTTTTTGATAAAGCAGATTGTCATAAATCTGATACATTTGTTTACCTAATTTGTTAACGGTATCCTCATCATCTATACCACTATCAACTATCTCCATATTGATTTCATCTTGAAAATCGCTAACTTCTTTTACATCAAAGTAAATATTGTTATTTTTTTCTCCTTTTGTAGTTACTAACTTATAAGCATAAGGAATTTTATCCTTTAAAAAATTAAAATCCTTTTTAGACAGCATAAAAATCATGTAATCACCTATTTTGGATTTACTTGAATTAAATTACCAGAGTGTAAATCTATAAGGTAGTAAAACCACGCTGTTATTGCTGTAGTAACAATAGGCGTTTGAGAATAGTGTAAATCTAATTAGGGTACAAATTTTACTCGTGGACTGTGAAAAAACAGCATTGCCAAAAACAATAAGGCACATAACCGTTATCACTTTCGGTTATGTGCCTTTTGTAGTTTAATAAGTTTGTTAAGAATACCACGATTGATTACAGTCAAAAACAAGGAAGATTTCAGTGCGTTAATTTCAAAAGTAAGTTCCACCATGAAAGTTACTTTGGAAATTAACTATTTGCTTTTTCGTTTAAATTTGCGGTAAATATGAATTGTATAATCCGTTATATTGTGTTATTATGTAGTAAAATGGTGTGCAACATTGGTGTTTTGAAAAAATTATGTTGCTGAAATTAAACTTGAAATAACTGACGGGTGGCATATGGTTCGCAAAGTTGACAAAACAAAGCTTCTGACTGTTGTCGGGATAATTATATTCCTGTTTGGAGGTGCGGTGAGAATTTTTTCTCATCTTACTTCCTCGGCGGACAATTATATTGAAAATTTTGATGTTATTATCTTTTCGGGGCTTATTATAGGCTGGGGTGTGTCTGTTGCATATCGCATTGTTCAGAAGAATATACGAATCTGCCTTGTGATATCTGCGGCGCTTATGCTCTTGTGGATGGCTCTTCGTGCCATAAAATACAACAGCCCTGCCGACATCAACACATACGGACGGTATCTTTGGTATTCATATTACATAGCAATGGTGTTTTTGCCGCTTATGATGTTTTTTGCAATGCTGAATATCGGTGAGCCCGAAAATACAAATAACCGAAAATATCTTTTGATTATACCTGCCGCCGTTCTTGTACTGCTTGTTATGACGAACGATTTTCATCAGCTTGCTTTTGTATTTGAACCCGATTTTCACAATTGGAACAAACAATACAGTTACGGTCCTGTTTACTATGTAATTGCAGTGTGGATTTTTATACTTGTACTTTCGTCAATTGTGCTTTCAATAAATCGATGCAGAATTTCCGCAACACGCAAAAAGCTGTGGATTCCGATTGTAATAATTCTTGTTGCAATAATTTACACACTCTGGAATAATCTTAATCACGGATATTCGGGACTTAGAATTTACAATGTTCCCGAGGTGTTCTGTTTTGCCTCAATTGCTCTATGGGAAAGCCTTATTCAGATAGGTCTTGTGCCGTCAAATACGGGTTACGGCGATTTTTTCAATGCGTCAAATCTTAACACTCTCATATTTGACAATGAGGGCAATGTGAAATACCGCTCAAAAAACGCAACAAATGTTTCAAAAGATGTTGTTCTGCAAAACGGTAACAGTGTTGTGATTGATGAAAATATAATTCTTAAAAAGCATAATATAAAAGGTGGTAAGGTAGTTTGGACGGAAGATATATCTGCAATTAACCGAATTAACAGAGAACTTTCGGAAGTAAAAGAGCAGATTTCGGAATACAATGTAATCTTAAAATCAGAGGCAGAGCTGAAAAAACGAAGAGCGGCAGTAACCGAACAGAACAAGCTCTATGACAGTATAACCGAATTTATCCGTCCTCAGCTTTGCGACCTTGAAAATATACTCAAAAATATTGAAAACAACAGGGGAGATATTTCGGTTAATTATGCCGGTGCCTGTGTTGTTAATGTCTACATCAAGAGAATAAGCAATCTGCTCATTATGGCAAAAAGCAGAAAAATGCTGAATGCTTTTGAGCTTGAAAACAGTATCCGAGAACTTGCCGAGTACATTTCTGTTTACGGAATTTCGTGTTCGTTTTTCAGTAATGTTTCGGGAGAAATTTCAGCCGAAAAAACGATTGCACTTTTTAAATTCATCGGGATTTTTATAAGGCATATAATGAACTGCACAGATGCGTTGCTGTTTAATTTAAAAGTACATGAGAGATTTATTGATTTAAAAATCAACTGTGACAGCAAAAATGAAATGAAAATTCCTGATGATTTACTTGACGATATTACAAAACTCGGCGGAAATGTCACCACGGAATATGACGCTGACACGCTGTTTGTGTTTGTTCGTATGCAAAGCGGAGGTGATGACATATGACATCCATCCTTGAAATGCGTTCGTTTGTTTGTGTTATATTGATGAGTGTGCAATTTGTTGTTGCCTGTGCGGCAATATACAACGCAACGCAATCTTTTCTTTATAAAATCAGGTTGTGGAAACCGATTTCAGCGGTTATAATTGCAGTAATCTCTTTGACAATGTTTTTGGTAAGCACTCATGTCTTGAGTAAAATATATTATGATAACCAAATTAATAAAGTGGCTGAATTTTTTGGCAGAATGCCGTTTGCTCTGTCTGTCGGCATAACGGCGTATTGTGCGATAATGTCTGTGTATATAACGGTAAGGCTTCATCATTGCAGGAATACCGATATTACCGCAATGTCAATTAAAGAAAGCTTTGACGGCTTGCCGACAGGACTTTGCTATTTTAACGAAAACGGACTTGTTGTATTGAAAAATAACCTTATGGAAAGCATATGCCTTGAACTTACGGGTAAATCGCTTAATGTTGCAATGCCCTTCAGAGAGAAGATAAAAGAGGCTTCTCAATATGAAAATGACGGGGCATTTACAGTCAGATTAAAGGACGGCAGGGTTTTCAGCTTTTCGTTGTCGGAAACGGAAATTTTTTCAAAACCGTATTTTCAGCTTGCGGCAACCGATATAACAGAGTTTACAAAGCTTACATCAACCTTGGAATATGAAATAGGCGAGTTAAAAAAGGTTAATGCTCATCTGAAAAAATACAATGAAATGGTCTGTGATCTGACAAGAGAAGAAGAAATTCTTCGCACAAAAGAGATAATTCATGACAGGCTCGGCAGTACGCTGATAACAACAAGAAGATATCTTGAAAACGGCACTCTGTCTGAAAATAACAGTAAATTACTTGAAATGTGGAAAAACAATATTTCTGTTCTGAATACCGCAGAGAGTGATTGCAAAGATGAAAACTTTGCTAAGGATATTGAAAATGCCGCAAAGCTTGTCGGAATAACGCTTGAAACAGTCGGAAATCTTCCGACTGATAACAATGCGGTTGCACGGGTTCTGACTTTTGCAACAATGCAATGCCTTAACAATGCCGCAAGACACGCAAAAGCAGATAAAATGATTCTTGAAAGTCTTGACGACGGTGAAAAATATATTTTTAGATTTGCAAATAACGGCAGAAAACCGCCTCGAAAAATCAATGAGGGCGGCGGACTTTCTTCCGTGAGAAAAAAAGCGGAGCAAATCGGCGGAAGCATGAAAATATCGACTTCCGAAATTTTTGTTCTTGAAATCACAATACCGAAAAGCGAGGTGCTGCAGTATGACAAGAGTGCTGATAGTTGAAGATCAGTCAATGCCGAGAACTTTATTTGAAATGTATGTAAACCAAAGCGAAAACTATACGCTTGCGGGCTCAATAAGTAATGCCGATATGACGGATTATCATTGTGAAAATTCCGATGTTGACCTGATTTTAATGGATATATGCACTTCAATGGGGGCAAACGGTCTTGAGGCGGCTGAAAGAATAAAAGCAAAGTTCCCGAAAATTAAGATAATCATTGTTACCTCAATGCCCGAATATTCCTATCTAAAGCGTGCCAAGGATGCAGGGGTTGACAGCTTTTGGTACAAAGAGGTAAGTTCCGAACCTATTATTGAACTTATGGACAGAACAATGAACGGTGAGCGTGTGTTTCCCGACACAACTCCCAAAATTAAATTCGGCAACGCAATGAGTACGGATTTTACCGAAAGGGAGCTTGAGGTTTTGCGTGAACTGACAAGCGGTGATACAAACACGGAAATTGCCAAAAGACTTTACATTGCTCCGGGCACTGTCAAGAACTATATACAGTATATGCTTGAAAAAACAGGCTTTAAGTCAAGAACAGAGCTTGCCGTAAAGGCAAGAGAGGCGGGACTTGTAATCCTTGACGATAGAATTAACGACAAATAAATACTTTTTTCTGAATATGTGCCGTTTGGCACATATTTTTTTGCTGTTAAAACAGTATAATACAATTACAGGATATAAACTGCTCAGACGGTGAATATCTTTTGTGCAAAACGCTATCTTTGTCCGATTAATAATCAGAGACAAAGGTGCATAAAATTTATTATTTAATGACAGGAGGAAAAACTATGGAGGCAAAAGGTTCAACTTTTCTTAAAGTAACGGGAATCCTTATGATTGTATTCGGTGCTATTGCATTGATTGTGTCAATCATCGCCATTCTCGGTATCGCCGCACTTGCAGCTTTTAACGACGGTACATACGATATGACTATGCTTTATGTCGGCGGCGTTTTCGCACTTATCAGTGCGGTTGCTGAGTTTGTTGCAGGTATTATCGGCGTTATCAACGCAAAACTTCCGCACAAGGCAAATACATGTATTGTATGGGGTGTTATTGTTGCGGTTATGTGTATTGCAGGCGAAATTATCAGCATGATAGGCGGATCACAGTTCAATGTATTCTCTCTTATCTGCGGTCTTGCTATCCCTGTACTTTACATTATAGGCGCTGTTAAGAACAAAGCATAATTATTTTATTATTTACCCCCCTTTTAATTACCCACCGTAAATATTTTTAGCACAAGGTAACAGCTGTCCGAACAATCGGGCGGCTGTGCTTTTTTTGTTTATGTTGTGAAATATGCCGTTTGGCACATTCATATTCTATCGCAAAATTGTACAATATAAGTGAAAGATATAGGTGAAAAGGGGTGATGTCCGTTGAAGAAAATTTTGCTCAGTGTTCAGAATAATTTGCTCAGTGAGGCTATTCAAAATGCCCTTGTAAAGAAGGGAAGATTTTGTATTGAGAATGTTTCACCGAATCAAGACGGGAAAATTCTTGATTTGTGCATTGCAGAAAGAGTTGATGTTTTGCTTATGGATGTCACAAGACTTGCCGATTCAACTATTGAGAAACGGCTTGAGCTTTGTGGAAAAGTAAATGAATATCTGCCAAGCTGTAAAACGGCTCTGCTCTGTGACGAACAGACATATCCCGACCTTGCCGACAGGGTTAAACAGGCAAAACAATTCGGAAAAATAAGCTCGTTTTTTTATTCATCCGTAACGGCAGATTATCTTGCCGCCGCACTTGACGCACTTTAAAAAGGAGGTACTGTTTATGGGTATATTTGACAGCTTAAAAAATATGACAAATCAGGCTGTAAAAAACAATGTTTCAAAGGCCGTTTCGGGAGCGGTAAACAATGCGATGCACAAAAGCAAAACATTTGTATTTGCCGATTATCCGAAAAATGCAGATGAACTCAAAAAAATGCCGGAGCTTGACTTTTCGTCACCTCTTTCAACAGCGGCATTTGCTATGCTTGTGTTGCTTGAATATGATGAAAGTCCGGAAAACACAATAGAAATGCTTAATGTATTAAAAGGACCTCAGCCGATGAACGGGATGGATGTTCAGTTTTTGCGTGACAGAATCAAGGGCAGGGGATATATTCCTCGCTCATATTTTGAGGGTTCATCCGTGAAGAACGATTATACACCGAATGTTCCGTACAAAATAACCGTTTCCGAGTATGCATATACCTATCAGAGCGAGGGTTATGCAAAGGTTCAGGTTCAGTCGTCGGGAGCAGATTCACCTCGTCCGATTGAGCTTCGCAGAAAGGGCAATCAATGGTTCTTATGGCGTAATCTTGCACTCTCTGACATACGAACTCCGGCTTCGGTTGATCCTTGGGCATGAAGGAGGGATTTTTATGAAAATCACGAAAAAAGCAAAGCGTATTTCGAGTGTTGTTTTATGCTTTCTCATGCTGTTGACAACACTTCCTATGACAGCCATAACCGCAAATGCGGCGGCTCAGGCTTATATCAAATATATCGACACCGAGGTTTACATAGGAGATGTCCTTAACATTATCGTGGGAGTAAACGGCGGCAGTACAGACGAAACCTTTACCTATCAATGGCAGGCAAAGTATCCGAGCCTAAACTGGGTTAACCTCTCCGATAAAACCAACAGACCCAACTCGAAATTTTCGGGTGTTTTTACAGACCATCTTAAATTTCAGACCTACGCAGAACTTGTAGGACCTGACTCAGGGTGGAAAGATGTTGTCTTTAGATGTAAAGTAACGGGTTCAAAGAGCGGTACTTTTTATTCGGGAAAATGTAACTTTCCGGGACTTCTTGAGAAGACAGAAATTCCTATAATTGGATTTTTAGGCTTGGAGAAACCTGAACAGCGGAAAATCCCCTCAACTACGGCAACTCCGATAAACAGCACTTACTACAGTTTTGATTATATTGAGTGGTATGAGTACAAAAACAACAAAGTTAGCAGAAAGCTCAACGACGGAGAAGCTTTTGACAGCGGTATGTATTGTTGTCAGCTATACTTTAATATGAACAGAGGATATGCGGTTGCCAAGAACGCAGTATGTGGCTTGTACAACGACGACGGTCAGGCGACAATTCTTCAGGATGAAACCACAGGTCAATATTATATTTGGGCATATTACGTTGTTGCAGATAAATCACCTTCATTTTCACATCAGTTCACTGAGGCAGAAATTATGAAAGGCAAAGAAGGAACTATATCGGTTACTGCCAACAATGCCGCAAGCTATCAGTGGCAGATGAAAGTAAGGAGAAGCACAGGAAGATATGTGTGGCGCAACATAAGTGACAACTCATCCACATCAAACAAATTTTCCTTCAAGGGTACAAAAACAAATGCTTTGAGCATCAGACCAAATACGGATTTTGATGAAACTCATTTCAGGTGTGCTGTCACGGGTGAAAACGGTGATGTCATTTACAGTGTATCGGTTAAAGTTACGCAAAAGGTTAAGGCCCGTATTATACTGGATTTAAGAACGGGCGGCTTACCGGATGACACTATTACTGTTAAGTTTGATGAATACACTCCTGATGGCGTCTATAATGGCAGCTATACACATGAAACGGTAAACAGTAATGCAAAACCCTTATATGTGTATTATGAAACAGTTCCGGGCAAATATGTCATTACCGTAAGCAAGCCGCAATGCGTGACACGGGTATATGAAGTGAATGTTGATAAGAAAGATGTTAACCTTGATGTAAACATTACTGTTCCGTATGATGTCAATATGGATGGTGTTATTAATGTTGTGGACGCAACCTTGGTTCAAAAATACATTGTCGGGCTTGAAGAATTTGACGATTACACTTTAAAAATTGCAGACACAAACGGTGACGGCACAATATCAGTTGTTGATGCTACAAATATTCAGAAGAAAATCGTGAATCTTTTGTAAAGGAGACAGTTTATGGGACTATTTGAAAAGAAATATTGTGACCTTTGCGGTGACAAGGTAAACGCCCTCACAAGGCAAAAGCTTTCAGACGGTTATCTTTGCAGCGACTGTAAGCACAAGCTCAGTTCGCTTTCGTCAGGCTGGAAAAACAGAACATTAGCAGATGTTAAAGCTCATCTTGAACAGCGTGAACAGAACAGACAGAAATATTCGGCATTTGTTCAGTCGGCAAGTGCCGGTACAAACGAAAAGCTTGTTGTAGATTTTAATAACAGAAAATTCTATTTTACAATAGGCAGAGATTTCAAAAACAGCAATCCTGAAATTTTTGATTTTTCACAGCTGCAGGACTTTTGGCTTGAGCTTGGATACACAACTCTGCAGGATTCCGACCGTGACGGAATTCCTGATGAGTATGACCGCTATGATAACCGTCAGGGCAGGAACAGCGGTTTTGGCAGTCAGTTTGATACAACAAACTCATTTTCGGGGCAAAACGGTATGCTTGATGTTCCGCTTGCACTTCAGCCGTATGTTCGTGATACAAACACATCGTCATCACCGCAAAGAATATCTTCTTTAAAAGCAAAATTCATCGTAAATCATCCGTTCATAACCGATATATCAATGTATGTTGATTCGTCAATCGGTACTGTAAGGAATGAGCTTATGAGAGCGTTTGATGACGGAATGCAGTTAATGAGACTGTGTGAACAAATAAGGAACGGTATGCAGAACAATATGGGTTATCAGCAAAGCGGAATGTCCATGCAGAACAATATGGGTTATCAGCAAGGCGGAATGCCCATGCAGAACAATATGGGTTATCAGCAAAGCGGAATGCCCATGCAGAACAATATGGGCTATCAGCAAAGCGGAATGCCTATGCAGAACAATATGGGTTATCAGCAGAACGGAATGCCCATGCAGAACAATATGGGCTATCAGCAGAACGGAATGCCCATGCAGAACAATATGGGCTATCAGCAGAACGGAATGCCTATGCAGAGCAACACAGTAAATCAGCAAGTTTCACAGCCGTTTACTCCGCAAAATGCTGCGGCAATTGTTTGCTCGGCTTGCGGATATAAGCCTGACGGCAATCCGCCGAAATTCTGTCCGTTCTGCGGGGCTGTCATGACATAACCGATATGACTTTACGGTCGTTATTTCATAATATTTCCAAACGAAAAACGCGTGTAAAAAAAGAAATTGTATCCGTGAGCTATTCAAAAAATCATTCAAATTTTGATTACTGCTGTTCTTTTTATGTGCGAAAAAAAGGTGTAAATTTCCTTTTTGACGCTATCTGCAAATGCGGTTATATCGCTTTTGAAAATGTTTTGATCGACGAAACGGATATGAGACTGCTGTGTGACACCGCCGAAGACGCATTGGAAATTCTGAAAAAATATAATCCGAAAAACAAAGGACTGATAGTCGATGACGCCACGGTTACAATCGTTGAAATCATATTTTCCGACAAAAACAGTATCTCGGTCAGTATGACGGAACAAACCTTGGATTCGCTCGAAAAAGCGTTCTTTGCCCTTGCTGAAAAATATTGCAAAGATGTTTAATATCTAAAAATAATTGAAAAGCAACCCTATGAAAACAACCCCACGGTAAAATAATCGTGGGGTTGTTTTTTCTGTAACAGAAAATAAGTGCATTTTTCCTTGCCATTACCGTAGTAATTGTTTATAATTAAGGTATGACAATAAAAGAAGGCATGAACAATGCAAACGATAGATGAGGCACTAAACAAACTGAAAAAATCTGATTTTCGCAGTCGGTTTCATTTAAAGCAAAAGGACATTGACTATATTAATGAAAAGGGAATGAATAAAATCCGTTCCCATGCAGAAGATTTTGTCAGAACACGGCTTGCACCAAAATATATTCCGAATGACGGAAAGCAAACACCCATGAGGGGACACCCTGTTTTTATCGCACAGCACGCCTGTGCCTGTTGTTGCAGAGGGTGTCTTAACAAGTGGTACAGAGTTGCAAAGGACAAACAGCTTAACGAGGTCGAACAGCAGAAAATTGTAAATCTGCTTATGGCTTGGATTGAAAGGGAATACAATGATTATAATTCCAATAAAGAACGATAGATAAGGGCAAAAAGATGAGTGATAAATTAAGCGTGTTGAAAGATTACTTCGGACACGATTCTTTCAGAGACGGACAGGAACAGATAGTTGACGCTTTGCTTGACGGCAGAGATGCACTTTGCATTATGCCCACAGGTGCGGGCAAGTCTATGTGCTATCAGATTCCCGCATTACTTTTTGACGGGGTGACAATTGTTGTGTCACCTCTGATTTCGCTTATGAAGGATCAGGTCGGCTCACTCGTTCAGTCGGGAGTTCCTGCGGCATACATAAACAGCTCGCTTTCATATCCGCAATTTCTGCGAGTGCTTTCAAATGTTGAACACGGGAAATACAAAATCATCTATGTTGCACCCGAAAGGCTGTTGACTGACGGATTTCTCGACACCTGTAAAAAGATAAAAATCTCAATGGTTGCAGTTGACGAGGCTCATTGCGTTTCACAATGGGGACAGGATTTCAGACCGAGTTACCTCAAAATTATTTCATTTGTTGAAAGCCTTGCAAATCGTCCGATTGTCGGAGCATTCACCGCAACGGCTACAAATGATGTAAAAGAAGATATAAAGAAAATTCTCAGGCTTGAAAATCCGTTTGAAATTACAACGGGATTTGACCGCCCAAACCTTTTCTTCGGTGTAATAAAGTCATCGTCAAAGGACGAAAAGCTTATTGACCTCATTCGGGAGCGTGGCGACAGGTCGGGAATTGTCTATTGTGCAACCCGAAAAAATGTTGAATCTGTCTGCGAATTGCTCTGCGATAACGGCTTTTCGGCGGCAAGATACCATGCAGGTCTTGATGAGTACGAACGCAGGAAAAATCAGGAGGATTTTGTTTTTGACCGAAAAAATATTATGGTCGCAACCAATGCTTTCGGTATGGGAATTGACAAGTCAAATGTTACATATGTAATTCATTACAATATGCCGAAAAACATTGAAAGCTACTATCAAGAGGCAGGACGGGCAGGTCGTGACGGCGGTGAGGCTGATTGTATTTTGCTCTACAGTCCTAAGGATGTTCGTCTAAATCGCTTTATGATTGAAAATTCCGAGGGCAACGATGAACTTACAATTGAAGAAAACGAGCAAATTCGTGAGCGTGATTTTGAACGCTTAAAATATATGACCTTTTACAGCACAACAAACGATTGTCTGCGTGGATTTATTCTGCGGTATTTCGGCGGTGAAAAGAAGGCTTACTGCGGAAAATGCTCCAACTGTCTTTCAGTTCACAAGCTTGTTGATGTCACAATTGACGCTCAAAAAATTATGTCGTGTATTGCAAGAACAGGACAAAGGTACGGCAAAACCGTGATTTGTGATGTGTTAAGGGGCAGTAAAAGCGAGAAAATTCTAAAAGCTGAGCTTAACAATCAGTCAACCTACGGAATAATGAAAGAGGTTACGGCAAGGCATATTTTCGGCACAATTGACTTTCTTGCCGAAAAGGAGTATATTTCAGCCGACAATGAAACCGAGGTTCTAAAACTTTTGCCAAAGAGTCGAGATGTGCTTTTCGGACGAGAACGGCTTGTGATGAAGAAAGTTGAAAACTCCGAAAAGGTTGTCAAAACGCACCGCCCCGAAGTGCCTGTCAATTCCGAATTACTTGACGCACTCAAGGCTTTGCGAAAAGGCATTGCATCCAAAAAGAGCGTTCCTGCTTATGTTATTTTTACCGATGCAACGTTGATTGATATGTGCAAAAAATGTCCCGAAACACCCGATGAAATGCTTGAAGTTTCGGGTGTGGGCAGAACAAAGCTTGAAAAATTCGGAAAACAATTTCTTGAAGAAATCGCAAAATTCAGATAACTTCATATACTGTTAAAGGATGAACGAATTCGTTTGTCCTTTTCTTTTTCAATTTTCAAAATTGTATTGAAATAATTAGTACAAAGTTGTACAATAGTTACAGAGAGAAAACAGATTGGAGGCATTTGTATGGCTGACATATTTGATTACATAAGTCGAAGAGGCGATTTGACATTTGAACAGGACGGTTTTAACGAGCTTGACGCACTTGTGCTTTCACGGCTTTCATATCTTCCTTTTGACGGTGCGGTATCGTCCTGCCTGTTTGATGAAATTACCCTTGAACAGGCGGCAATGCGTGTGTTTGCAACCGATGATTACGAGAAAAATCTATTGTGGAAGGGTGATGCCGACCTTTTGAAAGCGACGGCAGAGAGCAAGAGATTCGGCAAAATTCTTGTTTCGGGGTATGTAAACGAGGTTGAGTCCGATGTGAGTATGCAGTTTTCCGCAATCACTTTTGAATTTCTCAAAAAGAATTATTTTATTTCATACAGAGGAACGGATAATTCTCTTGTCGGCTGGCAGGAGGACTTCAATATGTTCTTCACATTTCCGTTGCCGTCACAGAAAAAGGCTCTTGATTATTTTGAAAAGGCAGTCCGTATGCTCAACGGAAAATTCATTCTGGGCGGTCACTCAAAGGGCGGAAATCTTGCGGTTTATGCCGGTGCTTTTACCGATGATAATTCAAGAAATCACATTGATTATATTTACAATTTTGACGGACCGGGGTTTTCTCTTGAGAAAATCAGGGACAGTGGATTTTATGAAATCGACGACAGAATCTACACCTTTGTTCCGCAGTCAAGCATTTTCGGCATGATATTTGAGCATGAGGAGAGCTACACAATTGTAAAGAGCAATCAAAAAGGTTTTCTCCAACACGATGTCTATTCGTGGGAGATTGAGCAGAACAGGCTTGTCAGGCTGAAAAGCACTACAAATTTCAGCGTTTTCTTTGACCACACGCTGAAAGAATTTGTTGAATCGCTGACAATTGCTCAAAGACGGGAGTTCACAAAAGAGGTTTTTGCCCTTTTGTCGCTGACCGAAACCGCAACCTTTAATGAAATGCTGAAAAATCCGCTTAAAAACACGGGAACAATCCTAAAATCCTTTGCAGGTCTTGACAGCAAAACGAGAAATATGCTTCTGAAAACAATCTTCGCATTCGTTAAAAGTGCAAAAAACAATTTTTCCGACATAACAGGCGGTCAAAACAAAATTACCGTCAGTTAATTATAAAAAAGCTCATATATGCTCCGATACTTTTTAGCGTCGGAGCATTTTCTTTGCAAAAAATCATTTGTCAAGACGAAATTCCCGTTTTGTCAATTGGCACTTTTGGAATTTGTATTGTCAGTCTTGAAAATTTTTCATAATATACAAAAAACCCGACACGGTTTATGCTGTGTCGGGTTTTTATTTTGCTTTTTAAATGTCAATCGTCAGTTCAACGGGGCAATGGTCAGAACCTAAAATTTCGGTATGGATTTTTGCACCGTCAAGCTTGCTTTCAAGAGCTTTTGAAACGATAAAATAGTCAATACGCCAGCCCGCATTTTTTTCACGAGCCTTGAATCTGTATGACCACCACGAATACACGCCCTCTGTATCGGGATAGAAATAGCGGTAGGTGTCGATAAAGCCGTCATCGAGCAACGCTGTCATCTTTGAACGCTCTTCATCGGTAAAGCCTGCATTTTTACGGTTGGTTTTCGGATTTTTCAAATCAATTTCTTTGTGTGCAACATTCAAATCACCGCACATAATAACAGGCTTTTTTTCTTCAAGTTTTTTCAGATATGCCTTGAAATCATCTTCCCATTTCATTCGGTAATCAAGCCTTTTCAGCTCGCTTTGCGAGTTTGGAGTGTAGCAGGTGACAACAAAGCAATTGTCAAATTCTGCCGTGATAACTCTGCCCTCATGGTCGTGTTCGTCAATGCCGATCCCGTAACATACATTCAAAGGCTCTTCCTTTGTGAACATAGCCGTTCCCGAATAGCCTTTTTTGTCGGCATAGCACCAATACTGATGATATCCTTCAAGCAAGAGGTCAATCTGTCCCTCTTGAAGCTTTGTTTCCTGAAGACAGAAAATATCTGCGTCAACATCTTTAAAAAAGTCCTCAAAGCCCTTTGTAACACAGGCACGAAGTCCGTTTACATTCCACGAAATCAATTTTTTCATAATTTACTCCCGTACACACAAAAGGGAGCAAGCATTGCCTGCTCCCAAATTGCCAATTTGTTAATTATTCTTCTGCGGAAAATTCGTCCTTGCCTACACCACAGAGAGGGCATACCCAATCCTCGGGTACATCTTCCCATGCTGTGCCTGCATCAACGCCGTTGTCGGGATCGCCGATTTCAGGATCGTAAACATATCCGCAAACATCGCATACATATTTCATACTATCAAATCTCCTGTTCAAAGTCTGTTGTGTAATCGGTTAGTTGTTGGTCATACGATTATCAAGCTGACTTTTTTGATTTTTTATTGTTTTAATGATTACTTAAAGTATCTGTTAAGAAGACCTCTAAAGCCTGCGCCGTGTCTTGCTTCATCCTTTGCCATCTCGTGAACCGTGTCATGAATAGCGTCAAGGTTCTGAGCCTTTGCACGCTTTGCAAGGTCAAACTTACCTTCGCAAGCACCTGTTTCTGCATCTACACGCATCTGAAGATTCTTCTTTGTGCTGTCTGTAAGAACTTCGCCTAAAAGCTCTGCAAACTTGGCAGCGTGTTCAGCCTCTTCAAAAGCATACTTTGTAAATGCGGCAGAAACCTCGGGATAGCCTTCTCTGTCTGCAACTCTTGCCATTGCAAGATACATACCGACTTCGCTGCATTCTCCCTCAAAGTTAGCTCTGAGATCCTTGAGAATATCTTCGCTTACGCCCTGAGCAACGCCAACCTCGTGAACTGTTGCGAAAGATGCCTCCTCGTCCATCTGCTTAAATTTTTCCTTCGGTGCCTTACAAACAGGGCAAGCCTCGGGAGCTTCGGGACCTTCATAAACATAACCGCATACTGTGCAATACCATTTCATAATTACTTCTCCTTTGTAATAAATATTAGTGTACTTCTGCCGAACATTTAGGACATATGCCGTAGTAGATAACAAATCTGTTTTCTACCTTAAATCCCTCTTCGGCAAGCTGCGACTCAAGGTCATCAGCATTTTGATTGTCTTCAACATCAATAACTGCATTGCATTTGTTGCAGACAAAGTGGGGGTGTGGCTCTGTGTTGCCGTCAATACGCTCCTCACCGTTTACATTGCATATAACGCTGACCTTTCCTTCATCCTTAAAAAGAGCAATGTTTCTGTAAACCGTGCCAAGACTAAGGTCGGGAATTTCGGGCTTTAATTTATCATAAACCCAGCGTGCGCTCGGATGAGTGTCCGTACCGCACACAGCGTTGTAAATTGCATTGCGTTTTGAGCTGAAATTTCTTTTTGCCATAATTCATAAATCCTTATGCAATATTAGTCAGTACCGATTGACCAAAATCAGTAATCAGTATTAACTTTGGCTATATTCTATCACGCAGATGTTTAATTATATTTACAATAAAGAATTATAGATAAAAAATCTTGCACAAAGAATTGGGAGGAAATATAGTGAAATCAAACAAAACAGTAAAAATTATCATTTTTACGGCATTCTTTCTGTCTGTAGTAATTTTAATATCGGTAATGACAGGTGCAACAAAAGAAACAACGGCTGATACCGACAGCGTAAAACTGCCCGTAATAATGTATCACTCACTTTTAAAGGATGAAAAACTGCAAAATGACTACACTGTTTCGCCGACTCTATTTGAAAACGATTTAAAATATCTTGCCGAAAACGGCTACACAACCGTTGTTGTAAAAGACCTTACCGATTATGCTTACGGCAAAAAATCATTGCCCGAAAAATGCATTATGCTGACCTTTGACGACGGCTATTATAATAATTATTATTATGCACTCCCTTTGCTTGAAAAATACAACTGCAAGGCGGTCATATCTCCGATTGCGTCAGTGTCCGAAAAATTCACCGAAACCAAGGACATTTCCGTGACCTACGGGCATATAACTTTTGACGATATGAAAGAAATGTCCGATTCGGGCTATGTTGAAATTCAGAATCATTCGTACGATATGCATTCTTTGAAATCACGAAAGGGTGTTTTGCCAAAAGCGGGGGAGAGTGACGAAGCATATAAATCTATTCTTACGGAAGATGTTGTCAAAGCTCAAGCCTTGCTTGAAAATGCAACAGGGAAAAAACCGACCTGCTTTGTATATCCGTTCGGTGCAAAAAATGACCTGACCGAAAAGCTGATAAAAGAAATGGGCTTTTCGTGTACACTAACCTGTACGGAAAAGCCCAATATAATTACTAAAAATCCCGACAGCCTCTACGAGCTGGGACGATACCGCCGTGACCGCAACGAGTCAATGCAGAATCTTCTTATCCGAATTGAAATGCAGTCATAATATTTATACGGCAGATTTTTCAGCCTTGGCGTTTCTTACAAAAGCCTCGCACAAAGCTATGAAGATGAAAAACAGCGGAGTTGTAATCGGCTGATAAAGGTTTACAACAGACTGAACAGCATAGCAGATAACAGCCGAAACGCACGCAATCAGCATCGGATTTTCCTTTGCATACTTAACTGCGTTCTTAATCGTACCGCACACAATGGCAAGATAGGAGAGAAGTCCCGTAATTCCGATTGTGATAAGGTAGTTTAGATATTCGTTATGGGCGGCATTTGTTGAGCTGTCACCGTATTTTGAAAGGTCGTCAAAGTACGGACTGAATGCGGAGTAGAACATATCCGGACCTACGCCGAACAGCTTTTCAATGAATGAAGCGTCGCCGAAAATCCATATCGACCTTATCCACATAAAGCCTCTGTGCGTACCCCATATATCGTTAAAGCGGATAATTCTTTCAAAACTGCCGAGGTCGGTTTTGGTGTCAATACAGCTGAAATAAACCATAATTTCTATCATGGCAACAGCACAAAGTCCGAATACAACGGCAAGAGCAATCGGCACGGCTTTTGAAATTGTGATGTTTGGTTTTTTGTAATCAATAAGATACAAAATCCCTGTAATAACGGCACAAGCTGCAAGCAATATCCAGCCGATGCCTGAGAAAACGAAAATTTCCTGAAACTTATCAAAGCCCTTGCTTTTGTCGCCAAAGCAGAGCGAGAACAATCTGAGCAGTTTTGCAAACAACAGCATAACAGTTGCCGAAAGGAAAAATCTTTTAAGTCTTACAAGACTGTTTGAAAACCAAATAAGGTAAATAATCATAAATACAGTCATGCCGAGAATGCCGGAATCGCTGTCGGCAGTCATAAGAGCCGCAAAGCCAAATCCTGTTGCAATAAGATAAATTGCCCTGAGCAAGGTTTTCTCCGTGATAACCGACATTGCAATCATAACAGGCATAGCGATGCAGATGTAGCTTGAAAGCAGATTTTTGTTGCCGATTGTTGAAGTGAAGTCGGTAATAGTCTGTTGGTCGGTGAGAAGAGTAAACATCCCGAGAGGATCAATATAGAATGAGTTAAGCACCGCAAGTGCATAAACTATCATTGAACCGAACGCAAGCGCAACGAATATGTATTCAAAATATTTAAAGCACCTTGTAATCATAAAATATGCTGCGGTGTAAAATGCCATGAGCACAAGACCGTTGTTTCGTCCCTGAGTACCCAGAAGTGCATCCAAAGGGTTTGCAGACAACAGCGTTGAAATGACATTTATCCCGAGGAATACAATAAATGCCCAGTCTATAAACGAAAGCTCTTCATACAAATGCTTTGGTTTAGGCTTTTCAAGCTTTGAGTCTTCCGGCGGTTTATCAACGCTTGCAGTCATAATAATAAGAAATTCCGCAATAACGAGGATACCCGTCAATATAATGAAAAAGTAATACTTATCGTGCCTGATGTTAAAATATGCGTCGGTAAAAAACAACGGAAAAAGCGTGAACATAACAAGCAGATAATAGTTTGTGAGCGCCTGCTGTACCGAATATTTTTCTTTGGGTTTGGCAGGCGGATTTTTATGCTTTGCAGAAGTCATAATAAAATAACCTTTCAATATAATGTACTTCAATTTTATAACGCACGCACGATGTTGTCAAGAAATAAAGTAAGTTGAAAACTCTGATTTTCGACTTATTTCGATTGGCATATGCTTGCAAAAGAACAATAATTGCATATTTTTCGGCACTTTTATTCCCAAATTAATACTTGTGGAGAAATTAGTATTGTATTTATCTCCGTAAAATGGTATAATTCCCCTTGAGATGTATTTCCATATTTGCAGGACAAAGACTTTTGTAAAAAATTGTTTATGAATTTATCTATTTGCAGATTGGGTGGTTTTATGAAAAAATTAGTTGTTTTTGGTTTTGACGGCACTCTTGCCGACACAGCCCCCGGAATTTTATATTGTTTCAATACAACAGCAGTTGCAATGGGCTATGAGCCTGTTGAACACAGCGCACTCTACGGAGTAATCGGCGCACCGCTTGAATACGGATTTAAAACGCTCTTTAATATGAGTGATGACGAAATTGAATATGCCGTAAAGAATTACAGTAAGCTTTATTCCCAGAAAGGAAAAGAGATGTTCACCGTCTATGACGGAATTTATGACGCTCTTCGTGAACTCAAGAAAAGCGGTTTTAAGCTTGCAATAGCAACTCAAAAGCACAGAATGTTCACAACGGATATTCTTGAAACCTACGAGGCGTCGGATGTTTTCGACGCAGTATGTGCAACAGATGTCGGTACAAACCTCACAAAGAGTCATCTGCTTTTGCAGGCGTGTGAGCAGACAGGAGTTTCCGTTGAAGAAAGTATCCTTGTCGGCGACAGCACAATTGAGGCAAAGGGTGCGGAAGAAATAGGTATGGACTTCCTCGCCGTGCTATACGGCTGGGGCTTTAAAACCAAGGAAGAAACCGAAGAGTACAAGTGCGTCGGCACAGTGTCATCTCCGGCAGAAATCTCTCAAAAAGTCATGGCACTTTGATTACGGTTAGTGCGTGTAAAACAGTGCATAAATAGGATTAAAATTGTAAATTTTCCAAAAACAAATCGGGCAGTCATAACGATTGCCTGATTTTTTATGCAAATTTAATTCTGTATAATAACAATGATACAACGATATACCTTTGCTTGTAAACGGGATGTTTGATAAACAGAAATATGATAGTACGGAATTGATATTGTTAAATTCTTTTACATAAATTTTAAAAGTTAATTTAAATAATATTGAATTTTCACATATTGTATGCTAAAATAAAAATGCCAAACAAAAATTTAATTTTAAGTTCACCTAAGTGTGTATTTTTATTTTGGTAAAAATACAGGCTTTACTTTTCACGCCTTACAAGTGAAATATTGTGTCGCAACAATCAAAGCTATGTATTTTTCGTGCGTAGCTTCAGCTACGCACTTTTTGTTTTATGCGAAAAATATTTGCTTTTTAAAAAAATCGACAAAATTTGAAAAATTTTAAAATTTTTTCGGATTTTATAAAATCAAAAGCCGTTTTAAATTGTCTATATTATGAAAGGAAATGAGAGGAGGTTATTTTATGAACATTTCCCACTTAGTAGAGAAAATTAAAAAGGGAGATAACAAATCATTTGAAAAGCTCTACAAGCTTACAGAGCGTGAAGTGTGGTTTACTTGTATCAGCTTTTTAAAGAACGAAACAACCGCACAGGACATTATGCAGGAAACTTACATAACGGCTTTTTTAAAAATCCAATCTTTGGAAAAATCATCACAAATCAGAAGTTGGCTTAACAGAATTGCCGTTAATAAGTGCAAAAATTATTTGAAAGGTAAAGGTGAAATCCAACTGGACGATGAAATTTTTGAAAATCAGGCAATAGTTGACGAGCGTATATCAATTCCCGAAGAATACATTTCAGACAAGGCAAAGAGAGAAATTATTCTTTCGATTATGCAGGAAGTACTGTCCGATGTTCAGTATCAGACAGTGATTATGCACTATTTTAATGAAATGACTGTTGATGAAATCGCAGAAGTCTTTGAATGTTCAAGGGGTACTGTGCTTTCAAGGCTCAATTATTCAAGGGCAAAGATGAAAACTGCAATTGAAGATTACGAAAACAAAAGCGGTGACAGGCTTCACGGTGTTGTTGTTGTACCTTTCTTTACAACTATTTTCAAGGAAGAAGCAAAGAGCCTTGCAGTACCGAACATTACAATCAAGCTCCCGAACGGACAGACACTTGCAACCTCTGCAACAAAAGGCATTGCAACAGGTGCAAAGTCAACAGTTTCATCTATCGTAAAGGCAACAGCAACTGCGACAGTAAAAACAAAGGTAATTGCCGTTGTCTGCGGTGCTACAATACTTGCAGGCATATCAGCAGTCGGCATAAGCATTCTTGCAGGCTGTAACGCTGAGAAAGAACCGACAGAACCGTCAGTAATATCTTCAACCGTACAGACATCAACTGTTCCAACAACTGTACCTAAGACTACAGTACCAAAGGCAGTTAAAGATTTGGTAGACAAGGGTGAAATCAAGGTCGACAAAGACGGCAACATCACTGATAAGAATGGTAAGAAAGTCGAAGTAAAAGACGGCAAAGTAGAAGTAAAAACCGATGACGGTAAGACAGTCACAGTTAAGGTTGACGATGTAAAAACTACAGTATCTAACAAAAACAACGGCAACAAGGGTAACACTGAAAAGAAAGAAGATACTAAGTCAAATACATCTTCAAAGAAAGACAACTCTTCAAAGACAAATACATCTGATAACGACAAGAAGCCAGCGTCTAAGCCGAGCAACTCTTCAAGTAATAATCAGAAGCCAGCTAAGCCAAGCAACTCTTCAAGTAATAACCAGAAGCCAGCTAAGCCGAGTGAGTCATCAAAGACTGAAACACCTACAGAAAAGCAGAAGGTATGGGTAGTTGACTACAAAACAGTACACCACGATGGTTATTGGAAAGTAACAGGCTCTCATGAGGAACCAGTATATGGTTGGGTAAGCTATGATGTATGCAATGACTGCGGTAAGAAGTTAGCAGATACTAACCAGTTAAAGACACATCTTCTTTGGGAAGCGAGGGAAAATGGTGGCACAGGCTCATACCATACTGAAGAAGAGTATGTACAGACAGGCACAAAAACAGTAGAAGACAAGGAATGGGTAAAACCTTGGGATGAAAAGGTTAAATTTGGCGGTCACTGGGAGTACAGATAATTAAATTCGACAGCAAGTATAAATCCTTAAAATAATTATTGGGAAGAGAGGGTTCTTTATGAACCCTCTTTTTCTATGCTAAAAATAAATATTATACTAAAGAAAGTATTTAACTTAATTATGATATACGTTATAATACAAACATATTAAGGGGGAATTTACATGAAAAGTTATAACCCCGAGGAGGATAGTTATGGTATGGGAATGCTCTGTAATCAACAAAATAAAAAAAGAGGTTAAGCATTAGAAAAAATTGCTTAACCTCTTTGTTGTTTTAATAATAGAAAAATCTTTTGTGTTACGGTGTAATAAAATTTAAAAATATATTATCTTGTTTCCTTGAAAATCGGCAGGCAAACTAAAATGACAGTAAGTTTGACAGTAAGTTTGACTGCATTTTATCTTGTTTTAACTTAATTCAAAATTACTCAACTGAATTTTTGAAATCTCAAAAACCCAGTGTTTAAGCCACTTTTAAGGCATTTTAAGTAATTTTGACAAAAAATAAAAGGCGGTTAAAAAACCACCTTTTTTGGTCGAGGTGACCTTTATAAGTGGCTTAAATGCTGACTTAGTCGCAATTGACTGCGGTTTTGACAGCGATTTTTTCATTTTCAGGCGATTTGCAGGTTGTTTGCTTTCATATATTCGTCAGCAATCGCAAGGTGCTCGTTTTTAAACTTTTCAAATACAGAGCAGTAAACATTCAGCGTGATGTTTATGTCCGTGTGTCCTAAAAGCTTTTGAAGCACCTTTGCAGGCATTCCGCTTTCAATACACCTCGTTGCGTATGTATGCCTGAGTGAATGTAAATCTACCCTGCCGTACACCGAGCTGTCAAGAATGTCGTAATTCTTAATCACATTTGAGTAAACATAGTTGACTTGGTTTGAAGTGACAAGCCCGCCGTTGCTTGAAGTGAACAGCAAACCTCTTTTTCTGCCGCCTAAACATTCTTTCAAAAAGTCTGCAACATCATCGCTGATAAAAAGCGTTCTCGTGCCTGCGGCGGTTTTGGTATCGTTGATTACGGTGTTTCCAAATTCGCCTCTTGATACGGTTTTACTGACATTTATTGTTTTGTCGGTTAGGTTAATATCCTCTGCCGTAAGGGCACAACACTCGCCGATTCGCATTCCCGTGAACATTGACAAAAGCATTATGTCACCGTAGTGTATGTCCTCGGTTTTCAGCACATTCAAAAGTCCTATCTGCTCGTCAACCGTCAAGGCTCTGACAGGGATTTGCTTTTTTCTCGACTTCGGGCACTTGATGTCGCTCAAAGGATTGCTCTCAATGAGCTTTTTGCTGATTGCTTTTACAAATACTGCTCCCAAAAGCTGATACATCTTATTTATGCTCGACTGGGAATAATCAAGCTTTACCTTGAAAAAACCGACTATATCGTCCTCGGTGACTTCCGTAAGCTGCTTATCAGAAATATCGGAAAGCATTTTCAGAGTTTCCATTTTGCGGTCATAGGTTGACTGCCTGATTTCATTCAGGGCAAGCTGTTCCTCTATCATCTTTTCGGCAAGCTGATGAATTGTTTTTATCTCAACCTTGTTACGGTTGCGCTTTTCGAGGTTGCCTGCGAGAGCCTGAATTTGCAGCTCACGCATTTTGTCCTTGACGATTTTCTTTGTTTTTCCGTAAACGGTGCGGCGTTCCTTTTCACCGTCGATTGTCAAATAAACCTGACCTGCAAAGCGATGACGGCTTTCTACAAAATATATTGAGCCGTTGCCGTAGGTTTGTTTTTTCTTTGTGTCTTTAGCGTTTATTGTAATCCGTCCTTTCAAAACCTAAAGACAGCTTATCGTTATCCGACTGTATTTATAATACTCCAAAAGCGATAAGCCGTCAACAGATTTTCGCCTTATTTTATACTCTGCGCTTGCTGCTCCATTCTATAAAAGCCTGCTCACTGACCTTGAAGTTTTTGCCGACTCTCACCAACGGAAAATCAGCCCTCATCATAATGTTTCGGGCAGTCGGCAAACTGCATCCGAGTGCCTCGGCAATCTCTTTTGTGCCTAAAAATTTTATTTTTTCATCCATTTTGATTTCCTCCCTAATTACCGTACAAGCAGTCGGTTTCCATAGTGTCAATTGAGTTGTAGAGAGTCGTAAGCAGATAGGCTCTCATATTTTTGATTTTGCTTTTATTCTTTTCAAGCGAGCTTATTACATATTCGATATGCTCGGCGGTTACCATTGACAGTCGTTTGCGAACAGACTGTATGGGGATTTGCCGTTTGTTAATCCGAACAGTATCACTTGCGTAACAGTAAGTGTCTGTCATAAGTCTGACAATTTCGTCGAGCACACTGCCGTAATCACGCTCCGCCAGTACATCATATTCAATTTGGAATTTTATTTCATTCTCAACCTCGTCATAGTCGATTGATAGATTGGTATTACTCCTATCGGTATTATTAATTTCAGTTTTATTTCCTGCTGATTTTCCGCAGTCAGGTACACTTAATTTTTGCACTCTGCAAAGCGTATTTTCCGCACTCTTGAATGAGGCTTCTTCGCTGTCAATAAAGTTATCAACATAAATAATGTCAGGCTTGCCTTTGCCCTGCCTTAGCCTATGTATAAGCTTGAAACGTTCAAGCTCACGAAAAAGCTTCGTAGCCTTGTCATGACTGCATTTCAGCTTTTGACAGACTTCATTGTTTGTGAAGTACACAATGGCTCTGCCGTTTGAGTCAGTCATACTGTTCTGCTCCGAAAGCATTCTGCGGTCAAGCAACAGCGAGTAGAGCAGCTTTGCACCGCACGACAAGTCTATATATGCATCATCAAAGAGAGCCTTGGGCAGTTTGATAAATTTGGATTTCATATGTTACCTTCCTTTTCTTATTTTTTTCCGGGGTTTTAGGGGTATCCACTAACGAGCTTTTACTGTTTTATCCGCTTGTGGATACAAACAGTCTGCTCGCTAAGATTTGTCATAGGTTTCCTTGGTTTACTTTTTCTTTCTCTCTTTCGAGTACTGACACATTGAAAATAAGCGTTTTTCATTGTTTAGATTCACATCCTTAGAAAATAATTTGTTAATGAATTTTCTCGAATTTGATAAAGAAAATTAAAAATATATTTCTTTATCCCCTTCACTTGTATGGACAAAATCAGTATTTTGGAGGGGGTGTATTTTCAAAAAATTTCAAAATACCCTCTCACTTATTTGGACAAACACAGGCGTTTTGTCAGGGTATTTTTGAAAAGTTTTTTATTTTTTGTGCTATAAAAAATGAATTTTCCGTTTTCGTTTGATATTCAAATAAATATATCCCTCTACTTATTTGGAGTGGGCGAGCCTGAAATTCAACCCATGTTCTAAAAAAATTTTCTCAAAAATGAATTAAAAAAAATAACACCTGCCTTACAGCAAGTGTTGAGTTAAAAGGTTTATGCAGTTTTGCACTATCGGTAAAACATATAATTCTTTGGCTACCCGAAAAAAGGCATATCGTGATTTGCAGGACAAAAAACAAATTATAGATTTTTAGTACGGAGTTGTTAAGACATACAGCTCCTTTTTTTAAAATTATGTTAGTGATATTTCTGTTCTTTTTAGTATAAATCGCCAATAATCATTGATTTATATGTCGAAATGTGTTATATTATAATAGTATAATTATATTTGCCAAAGTGATATAATGCTTAAAATGTAATACGAGGGAGGGCTGACAATGATTTTAGATAAAAAGCAGATGACTGAGGAAGACATAAAGCTACAATATATAACTCCTGCAGTACAAGCAAAATGGGGACTCGACCGTATTACGATGGAAACCAAAATAACAGACGGTCGCATCAATCTGAAAGGAAATATTGTAACCCGTGAAAAACCAAAGAAGGCTGATTATGTTCTTTACTTAACAAAAAATAAACCTATTGCGATTGTTGAAGCCAAAGATAATAATCATTTTATATCTTACGGTTTGCAGCAAGCGATTACCTATGCCAAAATGCAGGATATTCCGTTTGCATACAGTTCAAACGGTGACGGATTTCAGGAACACGACCTTCTGACCGGTTTGGAACGCACACTGTCTATGGACGAATTTCCGACTGTGGATGAACTTACTGCCAGATGGGAAAGCGAAACAAACGGCGGCAAAGGCATATCTGATAACGAAAGAAAAATAATCAATCAGCCTTACTACTCAAGCCAGAACACATATGATCCGAGATATTATCAGCGTAACGCTATTAACCGTACCGTTGAAGCAATCGCAAACGGACAAGAGCGTTTACTGCTCGTTATGGCAACGGGTACAGGCAAAACCTATACGGCATTTCAGATTGTTTACCGCCTTTTAAAAAGCGGACTCAAAAAGAAAGTTCTGTATTTGGCTGACCGCAATATTCTCGTGGATCAGTCGATTCAGCAGGATTTCTCTCCTCTTGAAAAAGTAATACATAAGATAAATTTTGCAAAAGACGATCCCGTTACCATAACTTCTCACGAGGTATATTTTTCTCTTTATCAACAGCTTGCAGGCAACGAAGAAAACGAAGATGAAGAAAGCGGTGAAGAAACAGTTGCTCGATTTGCAAAGTTATTTAATCAGGATTTCTTTGACCTAATTATTGTTGATGAGTGCCATCGAGGTTCTGCAAAAAAAGACAGCAACTGGCGCAAAATTCTTGATTATTTCTCCTCTGCTACACAAATCGGTATGACTGCAACTCCGAAGGAAACCAAATATATTTCAAACATTGATTACTTTGGAGAGCCTGTATATACATACAGTTTGCGAGAGGGTATTGAAGACGGCTTTCTTGCTCCGTTCAGGGTTATAAATATAACAACCGACATTTCAGACGGCTGGCGGCCTTACAAGGGACAGCTTGATAAATTTGGAAATGAAATTGAAGATCGCATTTATACTAACAGCGACTTTGATTACAATATTATTCTTGAAGACCGCACATACGAGGTTGCAAGGGAGATAACCGAATATCTCAAGAGTACCGACAGAATGCAGAAAACCATCGTATTTTGTGCTACTGAAGATCACGCAGAGCGTATGCGTATTGCGCTGAATAATCTCAACGCCGATATGGTCAAAGAAAATCCCGACTATGTTGTCCGTATCACAGGCTCCGATACTTACGGCAAAAGCAAGCTTGACTACTTTATTTCCGTATCTGCACCCTATCCGGTAATTGCAACAACCTCAAAGCTTCTTTCCACAGGAGCGGATTGCAAGATGACAAAGCTGATTGTTCTCGATGAAATGATTAACTCTATGACAGAATTCAAGCAGATAATTGGTCGTGGCACTCGTCTGCGTGAAAAGGAAGGTAAAAATCATTTTGTGGTAATGGACTTCCGCAATGTGACAAGACTGTTTTCCGATCCCGATTGGGACGGCCCTATTGAGATTGTAGAAGGCTTTGACCCTAATCACAAGCCGATACCGAAACCCGATACACCAGGTAATGGCGGTGATTCTGTTTCGCCACCCCCTACTGTTGACAAATATGTTGTTGATGAAAACGGATGTGATGTTCATATCATCGGAAAGCGGGTGGAAGTTTATGACGCCCTGGGCAAGCTTCTCCGTCAGGAAAGCATTGTTGACTATACAAAGTCTAATATTCTCGGCAAATATGCTTCTCTTGACAACTTTATTTCAAAGTGGACTTCCGAAGAAAAGAAAGAAGCTATTCGGGAACTGTTGAAAGAACAAGGCATAGACCTTGAGCAAATGAAAGCGGAGCAAGGTATGACCGATGTGGATGATTTTGACTTCATTTGCCATGTCGCCTTTAATCAAAAGCCGCTTACACGCAAAGAGCGTGCGAATAATGTAAAAAAGCGTGATTTTCTGAGCAAATACAGCGGTGTTGCAAGAGAAGTGCTGGAAGCCCTCCTCGATAAATATATGAACACAGGTATTTACGAAATTGAGAAAACCGAGATTTTACAGCTTGATCCGTTTAAGAAATTCGGAAAGCCCTCAAAAATCGCCACCTATTTTGGCGGAAAAGCAGGCTACATTCAAGCTGTAAAAGCATTGGAAGAAGAACTATATAAGGCAGGTTAATTTTAATGAGCAATCTATCGGGATTTGTAAAAAGACTTCGTGACATTATGCGCAATGACGCAGGTATCAACGGTGATGCCCAGCGTATTGAGCAGATTGCATGGATGCTCTTTTTAAAAGTATATGACGCAAAAGAACAGGACTGGGATATGGATGAAGAAAACTATGTATCCATCATTCCCGAAGAATGTCGTTGGTCAGCTTGGGCGGCAGACGACCGTTCCGGCTCTGCCATGACTGGAGATACATTACTTAATTTTGTAAACAACACGCTGTTTCCGACTCTCAAAAATCTGCCTGTTACCGCATCTACTCCCATAAAAAAGGCTATTGTGCAAACCACCTTTGCCGACGCAAACAACTATATGAAAGACGGTGTATTACTCCGTCAGGTTATCAATGTCATTGATGAACTGGATCTCAGCGATTATGAGGAAAGCCACGCTTTCGGCGAGATTTATGAATCCATTCTGAAAGAACTGCAAAGCGCTGGTTCTGCCGGTGAATTTTACACACCCCGTGCTGTAACCGATTTTATGTCAAAGATGATTCAGCCGAAAATCGGCGAAAAAATGGCGGATGAAGCCGTTGCGTGATTGATACAAGGATTTCTACCTGTTTTCGTTAGGGTGTTTTGAATACATAGGAATTACCGCCTTTCTCACACCGAGGGGTGTGCAGAAGGCTTATTTTTTTGCCTGCCAGCGGTGGAGTTACCTCTCGTATGTCGGCGTAGGGTGTGCAGATTGTTCGGGCTTGCATACACACATAACGAAAAGCCTTGTCCCGTAACGATTTGCAAGGGGTATCGTTATGAGGGTGTGCATACATTAGCACGAGAAAAAAGAGGTCATTAGGTATCAATGTATATCAGTAAATATCAAAAGAGGGCTTGAAATATCGTCCAATATGTGCTATACTTAGAATTGTGTGATTATGTCTTTTGACAGCTTGAGAGGTGTACGCTATGAGCGAGAGAGCAGACGACAACTATATCAGCCTTGAAGATGCGGCTGAATACTTGAACATCAAGCCGGTAACTCTACGGAAGTGGATCAAACAAAAGACAGACCTTCCGGCACATCAGATTGGGCGCTTATGGAAGTTCAAACGCTCCGAACTGGATGCATGGGTGAACAGTGGAAAAAGTGCCACGAAATAAAATCTGCGATGGAAAGGGCTGTTTAAGATGGCTGAAACAACATTATATAACCAGGATTGCATAGCTGCAATGCAGCAAATCGGTGCGGAATCTATCGACTTGATTGTCACCGATCCTCCGTACAATCTTGGAAACTTTATGAAAAAAAGAGACACAAATCTTAAAAAGATGAGAGATAACTTTTTTGGGTCTGCGGGATGGGATGACATGGAGTTTGATGAGTGGTCAAAGTCTATGGATGATTTTTTTAAAGCATCTGCCCGCGTAATGAAAAAGGGCGGAACCATGATTATGTTCATGGCAATCATCAAGGTTGAAACTATAATACAGCTTGCTGAGAAGCACGGCTTTTACTACAAAACTACAGGAATATGGCACAAAACGAATCCGATGCCAAGGAATATGAACTTACACTTTGTAAATTCAACAGAAGCGTGGATTTACTTTACATACAAAAAGAGAACAGGCACATTCAACAATGGCGGTGCTATGTTTCATGATTTTATTGAAACCTCGGTGACGCCTAACGGCGAAAGGAAGTACGGGAAACATCCCACGCAGAAACCAGAGGGGCTTATTCAGCACTTTGTTGAGATACTCTCTAATCCGAAGGATACTGTGCTTGATCCATTTATGGGAAGCGGCACAACCGGAGTGGTCGCAAAAAGAACTGACCGTGATTTTATAGGAATAGAACTGGACGAAGAATACTTCAGAATTGCCCAGGAAAGAATTCAGGAGGCGTGACGATGAAACCAAAGGTAATAGACTTATTTGCCGGGGTTGGCGGTTTGTCACTTGGATTTGAAAACAGCGGCTTTGCGGTAGTTCTTGCGAACGAATACGATCCCTCGATTGCTGCGGCATATGAGAAAAATCATAAGGGAACGAAAATGATCTGCGGCGATATCACATCACTTGATTTGCAGAAGACATTTTCTGATTATGCGGGGAAAGTTGATGTGATAATTGGTGGACCTCCCTGCCAAGGATTCTCTCAAAAAGGACAGAGAAAGACTATTCATGACGAGAGAAATTTTTTATTCAAATACTATGTAAAGGTTGTGGAACTTGTACGACCACGCTACTTTGTGATGGAGAATGTTCCTAACTTGTTGACAGCCGAAGGTGGCTACTTCCGAAAAGAAATTGAAGACCTGTTCAATTCGATGGGTTATCAATTAAAAATGGGAGTGCTAAACGCATCGGATTATGGTGTGCCGCAAAATAGACGGAGGGCAGTCATAATTGGTAAACGCGGCGGTGAAGCTCCTGATTTGCCTGTTGCAAAAAATATCAGCGTTACGATTTGGGATGCAATAAGCGATTTAGCATATCTGAATTCTGGCGAAGGCGAGGAAGTTCAGAGTTATCGTAATGAGCCACAAAGTGAGTATCAGAAAAAACTTCGGGCAGGAAGTACGATACTTCACAATCATGTAGCCACAAAGCATTCGCAATTGGCGTTGAAACGCTTGGCGATGATTCCTCCTAACGCTGGAAAAGAAGTTTTGCCTGAAGAACACTTGACAAAATCCATTTATAGCGGGACATGGACACGAATGCGGAAGGATGAGATTTCCGTTACTATTACCACGAGGTTCGATACACCATCCTCTGGAAAGTTCACGCATCCATTCCTTGATCGCGCTATAACGGTAAGAGAAGCGGCAAGAATACAATCGTTTCCTGACAACTTCCAGTTTGTCGGAAATAAAGGGTCGCAAATGAAACAGGTGGGCAATGCGGTTCCGCCATTGTTAGCAGGTGCGATTGCAGAAGTAATAATGAAAGACATAGAGGAGGACGCAAACAATGAACAGGCCTGATAACATTCTCGCATATGATGAGATGGATTTGAAGCTGGGAATTAAGTCATCTCTTCCACACGTCAAAAGCACTCTCGCCTTGGCGATATTGCTTTGGGAGTGTTCGGATCATCCTGCTGAACTGGTTTATTCAGAACAGAACGGGGACGAGACCGTAATGGCCAGTCAGCTTGAGCAATGGGCGATTGATTATCTGGCAGATATCTGTGAGGAAGAACACATATCACCAGACGATCTGATTAATGGATTCAATCAAAACCAACTTTTCAAGTCGCAGATGGAAGCCTTGATGGTGGCTTTTGAATTGGTGTGGAAACTTGCAAAGGTCAACTTTGTTGATACTACAAAAGCTGCAAGTGCGGAGAGAACTGGTGGGGTTCGTTTTCCGAAGAAACTCACCTATTCTATTAATATCGATATCATCCATAGTGTCATAAGCGGAAATGAAAGTGCGTTCCTTCGGGTTCTCTTGGCGTGGACTGGTTTTAATGTCAATGCTGATCCAGAGTGCGAAAAGACATTGATTTACTTGTTGACGGCTCTTTCGGAAGGTGCGGTTTTCAAACTTTCAGATGGAACTAAAGACGTCATCTTCAACCAAAACAGCATTTATCGTAAGTTACTTGAGACCGCAGATGCCGTAGATGTAAATGGCGATAAGGAAGCAAAGGGACCGCTCCGTATTCTAAAATCGCTCTTGTCTGAAGGGATGAATCCATACCTTCAGTATTCAAACGGCACCGTTACTATTGCTGCTCCTAACAGCGAAAAGATCGAGGATTACCAAAAACGTGTCGACACGCTCCTTCGTTTGAATGCAACAAAGGTAATCGGTCTTGAGGATTTAGATGCAGATACCGAGGGGATTGCGCTTGATGATTTGGAGGAGTCCCGTATCAATTCTGGCACGAATATCCTTCTGTACGGTGTTCCGGGGTCTGGAAAGAGCTGGACGATAGAGCATGAATATTGTAAGGTTGACAGCTATGTGGAACGCCTTGTATTCCATCCTGATTACACCTATTCGGATTTTGTCGGACAGATTTTGCCGGATGTTGACGATGAAGGTCTTGTGACATATAAATTTACGCCTGGACCGTTTACGACAATTATGCGCGAGGCGTACAGAAATCCGACTCAGGAGTACATTCTGATAATCGAAGAAATCAACCGTGGAAATGCACCAGCAATTTTCGGAGAGGTTTTCCAGTTGTTGGATCGAACATTAGAGCCGAAGAAGGATCATGAGGTCGTATATCCTGCTGGTACGAGTGAGTACGGAATTACAAATCGATATATGGCAACGGTGATTTATGGCGATGGTGGGCATAAGGTACGCATCCCGTCCAATCTTTCTGTGATCGGTACCATGAACACGTCCGACCAGAATGTGTTCACGCTTGACACGGCATTTCAAAGACGATGGAATATGCGCTTAATAGAGAACACATTCGAGAATGTTCGTCCTTCTTTGGCGAACGCCAAGATTTTGGATACAGAGGTCACCTGGGAAACCTTCTGCACGACCATCAATAAACTCGTGATTGGAAACAGAGCGAAGATGGCATCCGCAGAAGATAAGCGACTCGGTGTATATTTCGTTCATGAGAGTGATCTTGAATTTGATGATAGAGCTATTTCGCCGGATAATGATCTCCGTGGCGAATACAATGTTCTTTTGAAAGCGGAACGTGATGGTAATCTGACGCCAGAGCAGAAAGGAAGGCTCTATGATATTCGAGAAGCACTGAAGAAAATTCGGAAATTCCCGGAGAAGGTCATTAAATACCTGTGGGATGATGCCTTTAAGTTCAATCCCGAAGCCCTATTTGATACTGATAATATGGAAAGCCTTGAGCAGGTTATCCGTACATTTGTGTATTCAACTGGACGGGACCGCTTCAAAATATTCAAGCCCACTGTTCGTTCGACATTCTATCCTGATTCGCAGGCATGATGATGTGCCTAATGGAAAGCGAGATGGTCAGTGGCTATGGATTTACAAAAGAATATTAGAGAACGCTGCCACGTCAACAAAAATGACGAAGGAGACAGTTTTGTCGGTGTAAAGGCGGATACGGATGATGCCGTCATCTATTTTCCGATAGGCTATCAACTTCCTCCGAATGACGATGATCTCCGTGCGGACATAAACAACTTGTTCTATGTGCTTGCCGCATTCATGAAAGAGGACAAGCTGATAGAGGAATCGAAGTTTGCTGCGCCGCGAACGGTTGACTTTCCGATGCACGCATACCTCAAGGTGATTCGGGATTTCCTGCGAACGGGTCGTTATTACATCGAGACTGATCCGCGGTTCAAAACGGATACCAAGGGAAACGCATCGTGGCCGCGTACTGTCCGTGAACAGCGGGCATTGGTACAGAAGAACGGCTCTCTGATTTTTACAAATATGACCGTGCGTTCCGTAACGCCGAATGCTGATAAGAAAATCACGCAGATTCATCGGTACTGCGTGTACGAGGCGTTCGATAAAATGGGTTGGCTCTATGTACCCTATATGCCGGAAAAGCCCGGTCCGCATCCCGACAACAGAGAAGCTATTTACATACTGGAAAAGAAGCTGGCATCTACTCATAACGATGTGGAGCAAGAACTGTTTTCGGCAATGGTATCCATGCTCAAATATATGGACGAGAAGTCTTCCGAAAAGCAATACTTCTTCGGCACGGATTTCTTTGAGCGTATTTGGGAAAAGATGATAGACAAGGCGTTCGGGATTGAAGACAAGGATCGATATTTCCCACGCACCAGGTGGCTGCTTGACTACGGCCCCAACAAGTCAAAAACTCCGCTCCAGCCGGATACCATAATGATTTACAACGGCAAAGTGTATGTGCTTGATGCAAAACTATATCGATATGGATATAGCGGCAATCCCGATCATCTTCCGAACGGACCCGACATCAACAAGCAGATAACATACGGAGAGTACATTGAGCGCGCCAAGGGTGTGCCGAGTGAAAATCTTTATAACGCATTTATCATGCCTTTCAATCGGGAGGATAACACCTTCTTTGAGATGGGGGCTGATGGTAATCCGATACCGCGCGTTACAGATACTATTGGTAACATCGGTGAAGCGGTCGGCGACTGGAAACCCGATCCAAAGAATTACGAACGAGTCCAAGGCATCGTAATTGACACGCGGTTTCTGATGTACAACTACATCGGTATGCCGGATCAGCAGAAACGACAACTTGCAGAAGCCATAGAAAAAGTGGAGACCAGGGCTCCCGTTCCGAGACCAGCAACATAAAGAATAAAGGCTCTACCTTTCAATCAACGTGAGGTAGAGCCTTAATTTTTTTGTCCATTTACAGCTGCCGATTTCGGTATCGTTGTGCGCCTGCCGCATTTCTGCATTGTTCGCAACAATAGTGTTTATTCGTCCTTGTTGCTTCTACCAGGAAAAACCTGTCTCTCTTGCAATTCGGGTTTTCACATTCTTTATACATCTCGCCATTTCTCATATAGAAAATCGAAAAATAAAGGGCTTCGATAAGGGTATCGACCTGCCATGTGGCGGTTAGCTTGCCGCCGTTATACTTCGGATGGATGCCACGAATATTGTGGTTGATCTCCTCCGCCACGACAATCCTTGCAATCTTCAGCAGAGCGCTCTTGAAAGAATCGTCAAGCGCATCCTCGCTGAATGTCGTGTATGATTTGAAGCCACCGAAATGAACTTCTTTTATGACAGATACTTCCGTTTGGAGATGATAAAAGAAATCTATAAGGAATCGAGTCTCTTCGTCCACATCCTTACATCCCATGTACATTGCCATTAAGTTCTTGAACCACGGGTCTTTGCTGCCTTGCAAATCTGTATCGGAGCCGCTTCTCACGGCATTATAAAAACTGATGTCGATGGCATTTTTCTTTCCGAGGAATGCATCATCTACTGAGTATGTTCCGTTTGCAGCCACCTCCGGCTCCCTGCTCAAATCCGGGAAAAGGTTATAGGAGTCAAGCAGACTTTTGAAACGATGGGTACAAGTTGAAAAAACATCATCTCCTATGCGTAGCTCAGTCACGGGAGCGTAAAGCAGATAAACCACATGAATGAGGACTCCACGGTAGTCTTTTTTGTTGATGTAGCTGTATAGCCTTATGGTGGATTTGATTCTGTTGATGATCTCAATGAGGTCGCTGGCTTCAACAGCCGTGTACTCGTTTTCCGGCAACGGATATAAGAAACCATATTTTTCAATAAACTCGATATGCTTGTCTATGTCTCCTTTCGGAAGGGCGAGCAGTTTGCCCAGGATATTTTTCTCATGCAGACCGCCGGCAACGCCGGTCATATTCAAACCGTCTTTCGGCGCATAGGAGAACAATAGCTGTGTGCTTGTATCGGGGCAAACTTTGAGGGTAACAGTCGGAGTCTCGTCGGGAGAAGTATTCACCGTGTCTTTCGCACAGAGACAGCCGTATCCCTCGTGCTGAAACATTGTTTTTAATGAAATCCCAGATATTTTTTCGTCCATAACGACATTTTCCTTTCCGTGGGGCTATCTAAAACAGGCTCCGCTTTTACAGAAACCATTATCTTAGATAGCGTTAGGGTTCCCGTTCGGGAGCCCTTTTTTCTTATTATACACAAAAGTAATGGGAAATACAAGATATACCCATTACATCAGATGTAAAAAATAATGGGCTTTCTTAGGAAATTTTCTTACTCTTCCTTGCAGAGTACAATAAAGATGCTGCCAATGGTGGCAGCTAAATCAATCTCTTAGTCCGAATAGCGCTATAAGGACGGAGGGATGCATAAGAGTTCGGAACGCAGCGATGAAGGCTGTGTTTGGAACGAAGATGCTCCCACCGTAGTTTCGTGCGCCTTTTTTCGGCTATCGGAGCCTGTGGTCATCTTCAACCGCAGGCTCTTTTGTGTCCCTCCGTACCGCTCGGACGGAAAGGACACTGCAATGAAGAGCAACGAAATAAAGAAGCGCAAGAGCGGGTTCAATCCCAACCGTACCTGTTATCTCACGGCGGACGGCAAGTATTACTGCTATGAACGCTGGGACGATGATGCAAAGCGCGTGGTCACACAGAGACTTGAGGTCGGCAAAGATCTGTCGCTCGAACTGACCATCATGCTTGATGAGTCCGACCACGACATGGATTTGCAGGATCGCTACGAGGGCGAACTGCGCGATCCCCTGTTTGATGCCAAGGTCAACAGCTATAAGGCTGATCCCGAAAACGAGGACGCGGTCGATCCCTGGGACACGCTTGCCGACAAGAGCGGCAGCCCGGAAGACGTGATGTTTGCAGAGCCGGAGCCGGAAAATCCACAGGCAGCACAGGTGCGCCGCGTCATTGACGAGGAATGCACAGAGGCGCAGCAGGATTTCTTCTTTGAGCATTTCGGCGAGGGTATGCAGCTTGAGGAGATGCGCCAGGCTGAAGCCGAGCAGACGGGCAAGCTGCCGTCCTCTGCGGCAATGACCAACCGCAAGAACAAGATCATCGACAAGGTCGCTAAGTCCTTCGGGGTCGAGCGTGTGAAACGCCACAAGTACCCGAAAAAGGACTGAGCCGTGAACGGCGGCATATATGGCGGTCGGAGTCCTCCCCGGCCACACCTCTTCGGAGGGTTGAATTTCCCGTTAGTGAGTGAGGAAGGAAATACATCCATCCTCCGCAGCAATGCAGATCAGGAACAGGAGGACAAACCTATGAGATTAAAACACAAAGTACGCATCAATATCGCCGACAAAAGCGGCAACAAGCAGGAAGTCCTGCAGAGCGAACACAGGAGCCTGCCGAAAAGGCTGCTCACCTTTCTCTTTGGAGAATTCTGCGAGGTTCTCGTGCTGACGCCGGGTGAAACCGTGCAGGGCATTGAGATCAAGGAAATGCGGGGTGACGGCAATGAATGAGAACATCGAACTGATGATGCCGATCAAGGCAACGCCGTATGACCATCAGAAACGAGCCTTTTCCTTCGCCTGCGATAAGTTCGGTGTATTTGACGAGCGTCTTAAGAGCCGAGGTACGGCTTTGCTAATGGAGATGGGCACCGGCAAAACGATAGTGAGCATCGCTGTGGCGGGATGTATGTACCAATACGGACTTGTGAACAGAGTCCTTGTGGTCGCGCCACTTTCCATCCTGGGCGTATGGGAAGAGGAATTCGAGAAGTTCGCTGACTTCCCATATTCGCTGACGATCCTCAAAGGTACATCGGCAAAGAAAAAGGAGCAGCTGACCAAGCTGTCGGACGAGGGCTTGCAGATCGTGGTCGTGAATTACGAAAGTGCGTGGCGGCTCGAAAAGGAACTGCTGGCATACAACGCCGACCTGGTGATTGCGGACGAAGCTCACAAGCTGAAGGAGAACCGAACCTCCCAGAGCAAGGGAATGCACCACATCGGCGATAAGGCGAAATACAAGCTGCTCCTTACGGGTACGGTCATCACGAACCGAGAACTGGACGTGTTCTCGCAGTATCGTTTCCTTAATCCGCAGATATTCGGAACATCGTTCTATGCCTTCCGCAACCAGTATTTTGACATGGGCGGCTACGGCAACCATACGCCGATCTTCCGTAAATGGATGACCGATGATTTCCTGCGGAAGCTCCACTCGGTGGCGTTCCGTGTGACGAAAGCGGAGTGCCTTGACCTTCCTGCGATTACGGAAGAAGTCCGTACCGTGGATTTGGAGAAGGACGCCATAAAACTCTATGACAGCATCGAGGATGAAAGCTACGCCGAACTGGATGAGTCGGAAGTGACTACGGCGAACATTCTCACAAGGCTCCTGCGCCTGTCGCAGATCACGGGCGGCCACCTTACCGATGACGATGGCATGGTCAATACCGTGAGCCGAGCCAAGCTGGACGCTCTTTCCGATATCATTGATTCCGCTATGGCAGAGGATAAGAAGCTCGTCATCATGGCTCGTTTCGTGCCGGAACTGGACGATATCCAGGAGCTTCTCGAAAAGAAAAAGATCGGTTATGCCGTGGTTCGCGGCGGCGTGAAGGACCGCGACAATGAAATCCACCGTTTCCAGTATGACGATAGGTGCCGTGTGTTCGTGGGGCAGATCGCGGCTGCAGGACTCGGCATCACGCTGACTGCGGCAAGCACGATGGTCTTTTATTCCCTCGACTACAGCATGAGCAATTTCGAGCAGGCGAAGGCTCGTATCCACAGAGCCGGGCAGAAAGAAAACTGCCACTACATTTACCTCGTTTGCCGGGGAACGGTCGACCGCAAGGTCTTATACGCTCTCCGTCAGAAAACGAACCTCGCAAAAATGCTCGTGGACGATTACCGCAAGGGCAGGAATCCCTTTAAGAACTGACCTTTCACGGAGGGGGTTGAATTCCTCGGTAGTAAGTGAAAGGAGGTAGTCACCGATGGAGAACACACAAATTTTTGAAATGGCTGACAGGCTCAAGACTCTGCAGGAACAGAAGAAGGACCTCGAAGCACAGACCAAGGCTCTGGGTGCGGAGATTGCCGAGTTGGACGAGCAGCTCTCCGATGCCATGACAGAAGCCGAACTTGACCGCTTCTCCCGTAACGGCAGCACGTTCTATCTGAAGAGCAGACTGTTTGCGTCCCCGGCGTCAGGCCGCAAGGACGAGATGATGCAGGCTCTGAAAGATAATGGATACGGCAGCCTGGTCGTGGAGACGGTCAACGCAAACACACTCGCATCCTTCATCAAGGAGCAGCGGGAAGCCACGGGCGAAGACGTCCCGGCATGGCTCGGCGATACCGTAAGCACTTATGAAAAAGTGTCAGTTGGCATCCGCAAGTCGTAAGAACACCGATTCACTGCAACGACGCAAAAACCACAACTTATTTCATTTCATAGGAGGACATTGATCATGTCAGATAAGAAGAATACTGAGATCGCAGTGAACGAGGGTTTCGCTGCACTTGCGAACAGAGACGTACTGAACGAGGCGATGGCGGACGATTGCCAGGGGCTTGAGTTTTCCTTCGACCGCGTGAAGCTGCCCGCGGGCGGCGGCACGGCTTTCGAGATTCCCTCTGCCGAGAGCGATGAGTCCGAAATGGCGAAGGACATCACCGGCGTTATCGTCTACAACCATCCGGCTTATGCCTACTACCACGACAAATACACGGGCGGGAACAATCCTCCCGACTGCGGCTCTTTTGACGGTGTGACAGGCATTGGCACTCCCGGCGGGAACTGCGCAAGCTGCCCGTATAACAAGTTCGGCAGCGGCGAGGGTCAGAGCAAGCTGTGCAAGAACAAGCGTATGCTCTACATTCTGCGCGAGGGAGAACTGTTCCCCATCACGCTTTCCTTGCCGACCGGGTCGCTTAAGTCCTTCACGAACTATGTGAAGAGCCAGCTCTCCCGCGGGCGCAAGCTGAACCAGGTGGTCACGAAGATCACGCTGAAGAAGGCTACCAACGCATCCGGCATCGCATTCTCCCAGGCGGTCTTTGCGTTCGAGCGAATGCTGACCGCAGAGGAGCGCAACGCCGTGGCTGGTGTATCCGAGACGGTAAAGGCATATGCCGCGAACCTTACTCCGGCGTCCCTCATTGACGATGAGCCGCTGGTCGATCCCGAAACGGGAGAAATCATCGAACCTTTGAAGTAAAGCAAACGAAAGCCCGGAGGGGTGCGATGCTCCTCCGGGTATTTCCCATAGGAGTGATTACGCATGAATACAGAATATAAATGTGTGACCACGGTGGATGGGATACGGGATTACATTGGCGACAGCCGCATTGTCGCGTTCGACTTTGAGACTGCTCCCGATGATCCGTACCGTGAGGAGGACAAGGCGGCTCTCGATCCCGCAAGGGCGCATATTGTCGGCTGCTCCTTTTCCGTCAAGGAAGGTACGGGCATCTATGTCCCTATTGCCCACCGTGTCGGCACCAATATAGACAGGGACGCCTTTTTCACATTTCTGCCGGCGTTCCTCATGAATACAAAGACCATAAAGATTGCCCACAACATTGCTTTTGAATCCTCAATGGCGTATGCGAGGGGCATAGTGATACAAGCTCCCGTGTACGACACGATCTGTGCGTCACAGATGAGCCTTAAAAGCATATACGAATTCCGCAAGCTGAACGAGAGCGGTCTGAAAAGGCTGGCGGAGGAACTGTTCGGAGAGCCGCTCCCTTCGTTTTCAAGCGTCACGGACGGGAAGCACTTTGACGAACTGGATGCACAGGACGAGGAGACCGTCCGCTACGGCTCCGCAGACTCGGACTTTGCCCTTCGGCTCTATCACAAGTTCAACGACTGGTTCGACCGCTACCTTCCGAAACACAGGTACATCGTGGAGGAGATCGAAAGCCCGACCGCCGTGTACCTCGGCATCATGAAGGCGAACGGTATCCCGGTCAACCTCCCGCTTATGCAGGAGCGAAAGGCAGAAGCAGAAAACGAGATGGAGCGCATCCGTAAGGAGATCGAGTTCATCATCGGCGATGTGAACATCGGAGCGAACTGCTCCACGCAGGCGTTCAAGAATTACCTATATAAAGACCTGGGGCTGCCCATTTTGAAGACAACGGAAACCAACCGCGAGGCGGCGGACGATATGACCATGACGCTCCTCAAGGAATGGTGCGATGAGAACCGGCCGGAACTGTCGGGGCTGTTTACGCTCGTGCAGGAGTACCGCAAATGGGGCAAGATCAAGTCCACCTATATTGACGGGTATCTGAAATACCTTAATCCCATGACTGGCTGCATCCATCCGGAACTGTTCGCTCTGTCAACGGACACGGGCAGAATGAACTGCCGTAATCCAAACGCGCAGAATATGCCGAGAAAGACCAACGATCCCATCGGCGTCCGCAACTTTATTAAAGCGCCGGAGGGCTGTCTTATCCTGTCGCTTGATTTTTCACAGATTGAACTGCGCGTGGGTGCGTTCTACTGCCGCGATGAGAGGATGCTCGACACCTACCGCAAAAACGGCGATATCCACGCAGCCACGACCAGCGTCATTTTCGGCGTGAGCTACGAGGAAGCCCAGGACAAACATTCGGAAAATTATAAGGAACACAGGACGATTGCCAAGAACGTGAACTTCGGCACTTTCTACGGCTTGTTCCCACGGGGGCTTCAGAAAACGCTGAAGTTCAAGGCGGGGGTTGAAAAATCCGTGAGTGAGTGTGAGGAGATACTTTTCAACCTCAAGCACGGATACAAGGGTCTGACCGCATGGCAGGAAGAGACGAAGGCAGAAGCCGCAAGGCGTATGTACTCTGAAACCTGGCTCGGCAGGCGCAGGTACCTTCCCGGCATCACCTCGGACAATTGGGGTCAGAAGTCGTTTGCGGAGCGGTGTTCGTTGAACACGCCTATCCAGGGAACGGCGGCGGACATCCTGAAACTCGCTATCACGAGGATACTTGCAGGACTGCCGGAGCGCAAATGGCTCAAGCCCATCCTTCAGATACACGATGAACTGACTTTCATTATCCCGAAGGACAGGCTGTCGGAGGCGGTGGCTTTTATCCGTGCCTGCATGGAAGAGAAGCCCTTCCCGGAGTTTGACCTTCCGTTGATCGCGGAGGCGTCTGCGGGACCGACCTTTGGAATGATGGAAGAACTGGAGGACTGACTATGTACAAGAACAATGAAGGCTACTCCGATCCGACCGCAGGGGCGGCGATGAGCCAGATATTGAAGGAGTACCGGCAGAAGCAGAAAAAACGCTATGCCGACAAGAACCGCAGGAAGGTATATGTGGCTTCCAAGTATGCGGGCGATGTGGATGCGAATGTTGCGGCAGCAATCACATACTGCCGCCGTGTGATCGATGAAGGCTATATGCCTGTGGCGAGCCACCTTCTGTATCCGCAGATACTTAACGACAACGATCCAGAAGAGCGTGACCTTGGGCTGCTGTTCGGTCTTTCGCTCCTTGCCGCCTGCGATGAGGTGTGGGTGTTCGGTACCGTATCGCCGGGTGTCGCACAGGAGATCGAGGAAGCAAAGCGGCTGAAGAAACAGATCAGATATTTTGAGGAGGTGGGCGCATGAATGTAACGGTGACCGATGTACTCGGTTCTCTCTTTAATCCGACCGATACCGTCTGCTTCCGCGTCTTTGACGATAAGAAGGGCGGCGTGTTCCAGGGGTCGAAGCTGTCCTGCGAATGCGGGAAGTACAAGAGCATCGAGGAGACGCTCAAGGACCACAATGCCATGAATCGCGGAATCTTCTTCGTGGTCAACTACGGCGGGCAGGACGATGATTCCATCACGAGGATCAACGCACAGTTCGTGGAGATGGACAACGATAGCTTTGACGAGCAGCAGAAAAAGATCGATGCGTTCCCGCTCCCTCCGTCCATGATTATGAAAACGCAGAAATCCTACCATGTGTACTGGTTCATGGATTCGACCGCCAAGGTGGAGCGTTTCCGCATGATACAGACGCAGCTTGTAAAACACTTTGACGGCGATCCGATGTGCGTGAATGAGTCGAGAGTCATGCGCCTTCCCGGTTTCATGCACTGCAAGAAGGATATTCCCGTGGAGGTAACCTGCGTCAGCTTCCATCCCGAACGCAAATACACGCAGGATCAGCTGTCGGATGTGTTGCCGGAGGTAGACCTTGTACCCGTGGAGCGCAAGAGCGGCACGGAAAAAGGTATCGATCAGGTCATGCGCTCGTGTGTTTTCATGCAGCATTGCCGCGATGATGCGGCGTCACTGTCGGAGCATGACTGGTACGCTATGATTACGAACCTCGCTCCTTTTGAGGGCGGCACGAAGATGATACATGACCTGTCCGCTCCGTATCCCGGCTATAGCGAGGGCAACACGCAGAAGAAGATCAATCATTTTCTGGAGAGCGGGACGAATCCCATCACCTGCAAGACCATCTGTGAAAAAGGGTTCAACTGTCCGAAGTTCGCTGCTGGAGAATGCCCAGTGAAGTCCCCTGCGGCGTGGTGCTATCAGCCGTTGTCTGCTGACGATCTTCTCGACATTCTGCACGGCATCCCCGTGACGGGCGAGGCGATCAAGGACTTACAGGCGGCCAAGCAGTTTGTGACGGATTATCTGTATAACCAGGATGTGGTAACGGCGGATGTCATCATCAATTCCGAAATCCGCGACCATTTCAAGCTGAAGGCATCGTTTCTTAAATCGCTGAATCAGGTGTTCAAGGATGCCAGCAAAGCGTACCAGGCAAGCAAGAACGCAAAGAGAGCCAAGGCCGGGACGGCGATTCCCGACTGGTACGAGCCAACCGACAAGGGTCTGCGTTTCCTGCCGGGTGTGCTTGCGAAGGATATGTCGGACGGGCAGCAGGTGTTCTATGCGGCGGAGCAGCACTTCAGCTATCGGGGCGGCGTGTATGTCGAGATGTCTGAAATGGAAGCACAGCGGCTCGTGCAGGAGAAGATGCTGATCCGTGAGACGAAGATGTCGCAGATCATTGATGCGGAGAAACAGTGGCGTCTCCTGGTGCAGAGGGACATCCGCGAACTGAACGCAAATCCCTATATCATCAATGTCCGCAACGGCTTATACAACGTGCTGGAGGATACGCTGACGGAACACACGCCGGATTATTACTCTACGGTGCAGCTGAACGTGACCTATGACAAAAAGGCGGACTGCCCGTTGTTTAAGAAGTTCCTTGCGGAGTCGATGGGTGGCGATATGGAGCAGATGGGCCTGATTCAAGAGATGCTCGGCTACTTCCTCATCCCGGTCAACTCTGCACAGAAGTGTTTTGTTATCGTGGGCGTGGCGTCTGCCGGGAAAAGCGTACTGCTCCGTGTGCTGAACGATGTGTTGCTCGGCAAGCAGAACGTGTCCAATGTGTCCTGGCAGGCTCTAAACGAGCGGTTCAAGACGGCGGAGCTTTTCGGCAAGCTGGCTAACATCTTCGCCGACCTGCCTACGAAGAACATTGACGATAACGGCATCTTCAAGGCGCTTGTCGGCGAGGACTATCTGACCGTGGAGAAAAAGAACAAGAATCCGTTCTCGTTCCAGTCGAGCGCAAGGCTCCTGTTCTCCTGCAACAGCATACCGAAAAACTATGGCGATAGGTCGGAGGGCTTTTACCGCAGGCTCATCATCATACGGTTCAATCATACTGTGCCGCAGGATGAGCGCGATCCCGAACTGCTGGAGAAGTTCCGCATGGAGGCAGACGGCATATTCCTGTTCGCGTTGGAGGGGCTGCGCAGGCTGATGAACAATCACTATGTGTTCTCCGAGACACAGGTCAATGCGGACGAGCTGCAGCAGTACCGCGAGGAATCGGATTCCGTGCTGTCGTTCGTAAAGGATTACTGCGAACTGGACGCTGAATATAGCGCCGGGTCCACAGAACTGTTCAACGCATATAAGGGGTACTGCGAGGAATGCGGCCTGAAACCGTACTCGCAAAAGAACTTCGTGCAGCAGATCACGGCGGCGTTCCCCGATGTGACGCGGGACATAGACCGCATGGCGAAAAGGCGCATTTTAACGGGGATAAGGCTCGGAGAGGTGCTGGGATGATGAATCCCGGCAGCCTTTCCACGAGCATCTTCGGAACACGAGAACACGTAGGAACACCAAAATCCTATCTCCCCATATATAATACACATATTTTTATATACCTTGATTTTCGTTACAAAAAATATATGAAAATAGGATTTCTCGTGTTTCATGTGTTCCAAGTGTTGAAAATACGGAGGTTTTAGGAACAGATGAAAGAGGCGGACATTGTAAAAGCAATCATGAAGTACCTTAAGACCGTGCCGGGGTGCTTCTGCTGGAAAGAACACGGCGGTATGTATGGGACGGCGGGTATTCCCGATATCATTGCCTGCATTGGTGGACACTTCTTCGGATTCGAGGTCAAGACCGATAGTGGCAAGCCTACGAAACTCCAGGAAGCGACAATCCGAAAAATCCTCGCGGCCGGCGGCACTGCCCTGGTGGTACGCTCGGTGGACGAGGTGCGAACCGTGGTAAGCGGTTCCCTGCGCTGATACAAAGATACATCGCTCCATTGCAACGATGCCTATTTCCGACAAAGGGAGGTATCGCACATGAGCGACATCACAAACTACGAGAACCTGGCGAACGCCATCATATTGCAGGCTGTGAAGGATTACCGCATGGCTCTGAAAAGCCTTAAGGCGAATCCGAGGAACAGGACGGCGATGGCGGATAAGGACGAGATTGAGAGATTCTTCCGTTCCGGGTGGTTCTCGGTACTTACGAGTGTTGATGGCGAGATGCTGATCCGCTCCCTGCAAATGGAGGTGGACGCATGACCGCAAAAGAATATTTGAACCAGGCGCGGCACCTAGACGCACTCATAAACTGCCGCCTGCGTGAGATTGACTACTGGAAGGATTTATCGAGCGGTGTCTCAGGCATGAGGTTTGACGGAATGCCGCATAATCCCAACCGTCCGACAGAGGCTCCCTTCGTCAGGTGTCTTGAGAAGATAGACGAGATTCAGCGGAGCGTGGAGGAAAAGATTACATACCTTGTACGGCTCAAGGAAGAAATCAACACGGCGATAGATAAGCTGGAAAACCGTGACGAACAGTTGGTACTCCGTTACCGCTACCTTGACGACTGTACTTGGGAGGAGATCTCCCGGATGCTGAACGTGTCGCTGCGCACGGTGCATCGAATACACGGGTCGGCTCTTCAGAATTTTTCTGTCCCGGATTGAAAGTTGGCACGGTTTGGCACAGTATGGCACACTTGACCTATGGTATGATTACAATAGCAAAGTAGAGTATGACGAGCCTCGGAGGAACAATCCTTCCGGGGCTTTTCTTATACCCGGAAAGCGAGGTGATTTGTATGCCGAGGAGACCACAGCGCGGGTGCGCTGCAAGCGGATGTCCAAGGCTGGCTGTCGAGGGCGGTCAATACTGCGAGGAGCATCAAAGACTCGCCGCGCAGCAGTACAACAAACACACACGCAGTCCCGACGCGAACAAGAAGTACGGCCGAGCCTGGAAGAGAATCCGCGACCGTTACGCTGCGGCGCATCCTCTGTGTGAGCGGTGCCTTAAGGAAGGACAGCTGACTCCCGTGGAGGAGGTACACCATATCCTCCCCATCTCGCAAGGCGGCGATCGTCGTGAGAACAACCTCATGTCGCTCTGTCAGTCCTGCCACACCAAGATTCATCTTGAAATGGGTGACAGGCAGATTCGTAGCTGACCGGGAGGGGCGGTCAAAATCTCTACGGATCCCTTATGCGGACAGCGGCCCGGGGTCACGTGCGCAAAAAAAGCAAAATCAAAAGGGTAATTAAAGGGTCCGGGCGCTGTCCTGCTGGTTTTCTGCCTCGGTGTCGTAGTCGAAACGGCCACCGTGGAATGAAAAGAGATCCTGCCCTTCATACTTTTTGAAGATGCTGTAAATACTTCGGAACTCTTCGATTGTAATAGCGTGATTTCCTATCGGCTTTACAAGAGCGACACCAGGCATTCCGTATGCGTATTGTTTTCGCGTCAGATTGACGTGAATCCACCAGCACCCGTAATTGCCATGATGGTGTGCAAGTTTGAATCCTTCGCTGCGAAGCCAGGCGAGGAACGGTGCGTCACAGTCTTCAAAAGACCTGTCGCAAATCAGGAACGCTTCGGTTTTACCTTGGTAGATTTTAAGAGTCTCTTCTTCCATGAGAGTTTCCTCCGAAATTTTACTCATAAAGAAAAGACCCATCGTCCGATGAGTCTTGAAAGATACTGTATGACCCATCGTTCAGCCTTTAGCACCTTACCACCCGGCAGGTTGCTGTGCGGTCACAGGGGCTGTCCCTCGCGCACTCTTTATGGCAGAAGTATTGTACCACGGAATCGATGAAAAAACAAGATATCCTCTGAAATGAGTAGCATTGGAGGTGAGAAAGTGCCAACAAAATCGAACAACACAGGCGGGCGCGGCGGCGCAAGACCCGGTGCGGGAAGAAAGAAATCCGCAGTCAAGGACAAAGCCGAGAACGGAAATCCCGGCGGCAGAAAACTTGAGGTGCTGGACATTCCCGAAGTCGAGGGTGTTGATATGCCGAAGCCCCATGATTTCCTGTCTGCTGAGCAGCGGGACGGCAGTGTCCTGCAGGCACAGGAGATTTACACAGAAACCTGGCAATGGCTCAAAGGCATCGGCTGCGCCGCAAAGGTGTCGCCACAGCTTTTGGAACGCTACGCCATGTGTTCTGCTCGGTGGGTGCAGTGCGAGGAAATGACCAACCGCATGGGTTTCCTCTCCAAGCATCCCACCACGGGAAAGCCTATCCCGTCTCCGTTCATCAATATCGGTATCAACTACATGAACCAGGCGGTGCGGCTTTGGAATGAGATTTTCCAAATCGTAAAAGAAAACTGCAGCACGGAATACGGCGAATCAACGCCGCAGGATGACCTGATGGAGCGCCTGCTCCGTGCGAGAAAGGGGTAACGCCATGTTTGAAAAAGTCAATCCGTGCCACCCGGACAAGGTGGCAGACCGAATCGCCGGTGCGCTGGTGGATTTGGCATACAAGAAATCCGAGAATCCCCGCATTGCGGTGGAAGTCCTTATCGGTCACGGTGTGTGCCATATCATTGCGGAAACTTCCGTTGCTCTGAATAAGGCTGATGTGACCGCCGCCGTTCGCCGCATTGCCGGAAACCTCGCGGTAGATTATGCGGAAGTGCCGCAGGACGGACACCTTGCCGATAACCAGGCAAACGGAATCCGCTGCGGCGATAACGGCATCTTCAAGGGAATGCCCGTGACCGAAGAGCAGAAAACGCTGTCGCAGATCGCACGGGACATTTTCTCCGTGTATCCCTATGACGGCAAGTACATTCTGGACGGCGACAGGCTTATCCTCTGTCAGAGTAATGCGCCTTCGGATGCGCTCCGAAAGCTGTATCCCGATGCGGAGATCAACCCGCTCGGCGACTGGATCGGCGGCACTGATGTGGACACCGGTGCGACCAACCGCAAGCTCGGCTCGGATATGGCTGACTCGGTGACCGGCGGCGGTCTGCACGGCAAGGATCTGTCCAAGGCGGATGTGTCCGTCAACATTTACGCTTTCCTCAAAGCCCAGGAAACCGGCAGGCCTGTGACGCTCTGCTGCGCCATTGGGGACGATACCGTGGACGGTAGTCCCTACGCCGAAATCGTGGAGATCGCACGGAACTACATCCGCTCGGTCGGTGGTTTCGAGAAGTTTGCAGAATGGGGGCTGATCTGATGAAAACAACCACAGAAATGCGGCTTGTCCCCATCGGCAAACTTGTTCCCTATGTCAATAATGCCAGAACACACAGCCCGGAGCAGATCAACAAGCTCCGCTCCTCCCTGCGGGAGTTCGGCTTCATCAATCCCGTTATCATCGACCGTGACTATGGCGTAATTGCCGGCCACGGTCGTATTCTTGCCGCCAAGGAGGAAGGTATCACGGAGGTGCCGTGCGTCTTTGCCGACCATCTCACCGAAGCCCAGAAGAAAGCGTATATCATTGCAGACAACCGTATGGCGATGGACGCAGGCTGGGATGAAGAACTCTTGCGCGTAGAAATCGAAGCCTTGCAGGCGGCGGACTTTGACCCGCTGCTCACCGGCTTTGATGAGAAGGAACTCAGTAAGCTGTTCGATGACGGCAAGGACATCCAGGAAGACGATTTCGATGTGGGTGCCGAGCTGCAGAAGCCGACCTTCACCAAGTCCGGCGATGTCTGGACGCTTGGCAGACACAGACTCATCTGCGGTGACAGCACAAAAGAGGAAACCTACACTGCTCTCATGGACAGTCGCAAGGCGAACCTCGTCATCACCGACCCGCCCTACAATGTGAACTATGAGGGCAGCGCCGGAAAAATCAAAAACGACAACATGGCATCGGAGAAGTTTTTCAACTTCCTCTTCGATGCCTTTTCCAATATGGAGAAGGTCATGGCGGACGATGCCTCTATCTATGTGTTCCATGCTGATACCGAGGGGCTGAATTTCCGTAAGGCGTTTGATGCCGCAGGGTTCTACCTCTCCGGCTGCTGTATCTGGAAGAAGCAATCCCTGGTGCTGGGACGCTCCCCGTATCAGTGGCAGCATGAGCCGTGTCTCTACGGTTGGAAAAAGAAAGGCAAGCACCAGTGGTACACCGGGCGCAAAGAGTCCACCATCTGGGAGTTCGACAAGCCCAAGAAGAACGGTGACCACCCCACCATGAAGCCCATCCCGCTTCTGGCCTATCCCATTCAGAACAGCTCCATGGCAAACTCCGTGGTGCTTGACCCCTTCGGAGGCAGCGGCTCTACGCTCATTGCCTGTGAGCAGACCGACCGCATCTGCTGCACCATCGAACTGGACGAAAAGTTCTGTGATGTCATTGTCCGCAGATATATCGAACAGGTCGGCACGGATGAAAAGGTCAGCGTTCTGCGGGACGGAAAAGAATACAAGTTTAGCGAGGTAGCGCCCCATGACGAATAAGACTTTGACCCTCGGAAGCCTGTTTGACGGCTCCGGGGGCTTTCCGTTGGGTGGACTGCTTGCGGGCATCACTCCCGTATGGGCATCGGAAATTGAGCCGTTTCCCATTCGGGTGACCACCAAGCGCCTGCCCTTTATGAAACACTACGGGAACATCTCCGCTATGGACGGCGGCAAGATTGAACCCGTGAATATTATCACCTTCGGCAGCCCGTGCCAGGACATGAGCGTGGCAGGCCGAAGGGACGGCTTGGACGGCTCCCGTTCCAGTCTCTTTTACGAAGCCGTCCGCATTATCAAAGAAATGAGGTGTGCCACAGGTGGCAAATATCCAAGATATATCGTGTGGGAGAATGTCCCCGGCGCTTTCTCCTCCAACAAAGGCGAAGACTTCAAAGCCGTCCTCGAAGCGGTCATTGGCATCGTCCAGCCGGACACCCAGGTGCCTATGCCTGAAAAGGCAAGATGGCCCTACGCCGACCTTTACCTGGGAGACGGATGGAGCGTTGCGTACCGAACTCTTGACGCGCAATACTGGGGAGTTCCCCAACGCAGACGCCGCATCTACCTTGTCGCAGATCTTGCAGGCGGAAGTGCCGGGAAAATACTATTTGAGTCAGAAGGCTTGTCTGGGTATTCTGCGGAGGGCTTCCGTTCGTGGCAAAGAGCTGCCGGAAGTCTTACGCCTTGCGCTGGAGCGGCAGGCTATGACGGATACAACGGCAGTCTGACCGAGGAGGTTTCTTCCGCTCTCGGTGTGAACTGTGGAATGTCCACCGGTCGCAACGGCATCGTGCTGAACGACCAGGGTGGAGACCGCATGGACATCACAGAGGATGTTACATCCACACTCCGAGCAGAAGCACACCATCCGCCCTGCGTGATGGAGTCGGCAGGATTTTGCACCGAGCATTCTGCCAAGAGCCGTACCATTGGCTATGAGGAAGAGTGCTCTCCCACGCTCCGAGCGGGTGTAGTTCCCGCTGCGGTGGCACTGGAAAACCATCCGACCGACAGCCGAGTCAAACTATCCGAGGACGGCAATGTGCAGACGCTGACCTCTCGCATGGGAACCGGCGGCAACAATGTACCGCTTGTCATGAAAATCCGCTCCGGCTGCGAAGGCGGCGGCAAGGGACCGCTCATCCAGGAAAACAAGTCCGCAACCCTGTCCTGCAGCAACGACCAGACGCTGTTCGAGCCTTGCGGTTGGGACGGCAGACAGGTTTCTCCAACCCTCACAAAGCAGAATGCGGGTGGAAATCAGCGGATGCCTGACAAGGACAATTTTACCTGCGTCCTTCAGCCCTTCGGCATCTCTTCCAAGGACTCCAATGCCATGAAGTCGGATAATCCCCACAGCGGCATCTACGAAGCCGAAACCGCACGGACGCTTGACGGCAACGGCGGCAACCCCTCCTGCAACCAGGGTGGCATTGCTGTGGTCGCTTTCACGCAGAATCAGCGAGATGAGGTTCGTGACCTCGGAGACCACTCTGCCGTGGTGTGTGCCAATGCCGGAACGAAGCAGCAGACCTTTGTGCTGCAAGGCTCCATGATCGGTCGAGACGATAAGAACGGTCCACAGGGCGATGGCATCAACGAAGATGTATCCTTCACCCTCAATACCGTTGACCGCCATGCCGTGTACAGCATGACAACGGGCAGCTTCACCCAGGTTTCCAAGGAAAAAGCACCGACTGTCCTCGCACGGGACTACAAAGATCCTACCGCCGTTTGCTACGGCATAGGCAGAGATACCTTCAACCAGGGGCAGAATGCCAAGTTCGCTCCGACCTTTGAAGAGGAGCTTCAGCCGACACTGGTGGCAAAAGGACCTGGTGCTATCCAAAGCGGATATACGGTCCGCAGGCTGACACCCACCGAATGCGCCAGGCTTCAGGGCTTCCCGGATAACTGGTGCGCCGACCTCGGTACGGAAAAGCCGTCCGATGAGGAAATGTACTTCTGGCACAAGGTGTTCAAGACCTATTCCGAAGTGACCGGCTGTAAAATGAAATCCGACAAGCAGATTGCCAAGTGGCTGAAAGACCCGTATTCGGACAGCGCGGAATATAAGATGTGGGGCAACGGCGTGGCGCTGCCGTGCGTATGGTTTGTGCTGTCGGGTATTGTGTGGTATGCACAGTCTGAAAGCGAATATGCGCCGGAATGATCTATACCGAAACTGTGCAGATATAACTGGATATATGCCGTCTCTGACGCTAATATGTGACTACCAAAAATCAAGGAGGTCACGAAAATGACGATTACAATCCATGCCCAGGGTGCGGAGCGCAAGCGGCTGGTTAAGACCATCTCCGACTGGCTCGGTGCCCCCGCAAAGTACTGCGGTGCGCCCACATTCAACTACGAGGTGGATTACTTCACCATCGACCGAAACGGCAGCCTTTCCTTTGACGACCGTGCCGACAGCGAGGTCATCGAGCGGCTCTTGCAGCACATCTACGATGAAGGCTTTGACATCGACCAGAGTCACACCGAGGATGAGGATGAACCCTGCGGTGTCTGCGTTTCCATGCCGAAAAGCCAGTTCACCTACACCAGCCTGGAAAATCTTAAGGCGCTCATTGCCGCCAAAGGGAACCTTATCAGAAAAGCCCTCAGCATTGATGACTTGCCACTGGAAATCACGGACACGAAGGTATCCTTCCCCTGGTTCCCGGTGACTCCCACCCCGGATGAGATGAACGCCTACGACACTTTTATCTGCAAACTATGCGAAATGGCTCGGAATGCAAAGCGTGTGGTAGCAAAGGAAAAGGAAACGGACAACGATAAGTACGCATTCCGTTGCTTCCTCCTTCGCCTGGGATTCATCGGTGCAGAGTTCAAGACCGAACGCAAAATCCTACTTCGCAACCTGACGGGCAGTTCTGCCTTCAGAAGCGGTCAGCCCAAGGAGGTGGAAGTATGCGAGTAATCTCCAGAGAAGCCTTACAAGCCCTCCGTGAGCGGTTTCCGAGGGGCACACGGGTCGAGCTCGTGAAGATGGACGATCCCCAGGCACCGCCCATCGGCACAAAGGGCACCGTGCTGGGCGTGGACGACATCGGCTCCATCATGGTCGCTTGGGATAACGGCTGTGGCTTAAGCGTTGCCCACGGCGAGGATATCTGCCGGAGGTGCGACCATGACTGAGAAAATCCGTCAGCAGATTCTTACCGTCCGCAAGTCCGGACGCACGAATATGTTTGATGTGCCGATGGTGCAGTACGTTGCCAATGAGATGCGGTTTTACGAACTGGTGGTATTCCTTGAAGAACACCGAGGCGAGTATGTGCATTTCATTCTCACGGGAGAACCGCTATAATATACACAGTTTCCATTCCAAATGATTGTGTAGTATATATCTCCGAAATAACTGGCTATATCAGCACTTCAGAGGTAATATACACTCACAACAAAACAAACGGAGGTACACAATCATGTGGAAAGAAGGCAGCATCAGAGTTAACGGCGAGGTTTTTCACTACTGGATGAAGCAGTACGACAAAGGCTCCGAGTGGGGTATCGACGGCGGACGCATTTCCAAGCTCATGCTTAAGCGGGACGGCAAAATCGTCTGCAACTACGACAGAGGCTGGGACATCGAACCCGCCGATGAAAACACACAGCTGGCAACGGAGCTTCTGCTCCACAGCGAGAACTGGTAAAAAGCCAAAATTTCAAAGCAACGGCTCCGTAAGGGGCTGCTGCTCGTTATACGGAAGGTCGCACCGATTTCGGTGGCGGCTATTTTTTATACCCTGGAGGTGGTCTCTACGAGAAAACTGAAAAACTACAAGCCCACAAGGTTCATGGAGAAGACCTCCCACTACGATGCGGATGCAGCGGATTATGCTGTCATGTTCATAGAAAGCCTGTGCCACACCAAAGGCACCTGGGCGAGAAAGCCCTTCGAGCTGATCGACTGGCAGGAACAGATCATCCGAGACATTTTCGGAACACTGAAGCCCAACGGCTATCGCCAGTTTAATACCGCATATATCGAAATCCCCAAGAAACAGGGCAAGTCTGAACTGGCTGCCGCCGTTGCTCTTTTGCTGACCTGCGGTGACGGTGAGGAACGTGCCGAGGTTTACGGCTGCGCTGCTGACCGTCAGCAGGCATCCATCGTGTTCAATGTGGCGGCCGACATGGTACGGATGTGTCCGGCACTTTCCAAGCGGGTCAAGATACTGGATTCCCAGAAGCGGCTCATTTATCAGCCGACGGGAAGTATATACCAGGTGCTTTCTGCCGATGTGGGCAACAAGCACGGTTTCAATACTCATGGTGTGGTGTTTGACGAACTGCATACGCAGCCCAATCGCAAGCTGTTTGATGTCATGACCAAAGGCTCCGGCGACGCCAGAATGCAGCCGCTGTATTTCCTTATCACCACAGCGGGCAACGATACGAAGTCCATCTGCTACGAGATACACCAGAAAGCGCAGGACATCATTGCCGGCCGGAAGATCGACCACACCTTTTACCCCGTTATATATGGTGCAGAGGAATCGGATGATTGGACGGACCCGAAGGTCTGGAAAAAGGCCAATCCCTCCCTCGGCATCACGGTAGGCATTGACAAGGTCAAGGATGCCTGTGAATCGGCGAAGCAGAACCCCGGCGAAGAGAACTCCTTCCGACAGCTTCGTTTGAACCAGTGGGTCAAGCAAGCAGTCCGATGGATGCCCATGGATAAATGGGACAAATGCGAGTTTACCGTCAGCGAGGATGATCTGGAAGGCCGTGTCTGTTACGGCGGTCTGGACTTGTCCTCCACAACGGATATTACGGCGTTCGTTCTGGTGTTCCCACCGGAGGACGAGAACGACAAATACATCATCCTGCCGTACTTCTGGATACCGGAGGACAACCTGGAACTCCGAGTGCGGCGTGACCATGTGCCGTATGATGTGTGGGAGCGACAAGGGTACCTCCAAACCACCGAGGGCAACGTGGTTCATTACGGCTACATTGAGAAGTTTATTGAGCAACTTGGCGAACGCTTCAACATCCGGGAGATTGCTTTTGACCGCTGGGGAGCCGTGCAGATGGTGCAGAACCTTGAGGGTATGGGTTTCACGGTCGTTCCTTTCGGGCAGGGCTTCAAGGATATGTCCCCACCGACCAAGGAGCTTATGAAGCTGGTGCTGGAGCAGCGAATTGCCCACGGCGGTCACCCGGTCCTGCGCTGGATGATGGATAATATCTTCATCCGCACCGATCCTGCCGGAAACATTAAGCCGGATAAGGAGAAATCCACAGAGAAAATCGATGGTGCCGTGGCGACCATTATGGCACTCGACCGCGCGATCCGCTGTGGCAATGATACCAGTGCTTCGGTCTACGATGACCGAGGCATTCTGTTTATATGAAGGGAGTGATTCGATATGGGTATCTTTTCTGGACTGTTCAAATCCAGGGATAAGCCTGAAAACCGCACAGCCGGAAGTTCCTACACCTTTTATATGGGTGGAACGACTTCCGGCAAAACCGTGACCGAGCGGTCTGCCATGCAGATGACTGCCGTGTACTCCTGTGTCCGTATCCTGGCAGAAGCTGTGGCGGGACTTCCGCTGCACCTCTACAGATACACCGATGGTGGCGGCAAGGAAAAAGCCCTCGACCAGCCGCTGTACCGACTGCTCCACGATGAACCGAACCCGGAAATGAGTTCTTTCGTGTTCCGAGAGACCCTCATGACCCATCTGCTTCTGTGGGGCAATGCCTATGCCCAGGTTATCCGCAACGGCAAAAATGAGGTCATTGCGCTGTATCCGCTGATGCCGAACAAGATGTCGGTGGACAGAGATGAAAACGGCCGTCTTTACTACACCTACTACCGTGGTCCCGATGAAGCCATTAAAAACAAGGAGTTTGCGGTCACGCTTCAGCCTTCCGATGTGCTTCATATTCCCGGACTCGGCTTTGACGGTCTGGTGGGCTACAGTCCCATTGCAATGGCGAAGAATGCTATCGGCATGGCGATTGCCTGTGAGGAATACGGAGCCAAGTTCTTTGCTAACGGTGCTGCACCCGGCGGTGTGCTGGAACACCCCGGCACCATCAAAGATCCGCAGCGTGTAAGGGAGAGTTGGCAGTCCACCTTCGGCGGCAGCGGAAACGCAAATAAAATCGCAGTGCTTGAGGAAGGTATGAAATATACGCCAATCGGGATATCTCCCGAACAGGCGCAGTTTCTCGAAACACGAAAATTCCAAATCAATGAAATCGCTCGAATTTTCCGAGTGCCGCCACACATGGTTGGTGACCTGGAAAAGTCGAGCTTTTCTAATATTGAGCAGCAGTCCCTTGAGTTTGTGAAATACACGCTTGACCCCTGGGTCATCCGTTGGGAGCAGTCCATTCAGAGGGCACTCCTGTCCCAAGGCGAAAAGGCAGAGTATTTCGTGAAGTTCAATCTGGAGGGTCTGCTCCGTGGTGATTACCAGAGCCGCATGAACGGGTACGCCATTGGCCGTCAGAACGGCTGGATGTCCGCAAACGACATCCGTGAGCTGGAAAACCTCGACCGTATCCCGGCAGAGGATGGCGGCGATCTGTACCTCATTAATGGCAATATGCTCCCGCTGAAAAATGCCGGGGCTTTTGCAAATACACCTACCGATGACGGAAAGGAGGAAAAATCCGATGAAGAAATTCTGGAATTGGAAGACCCGAACGGTGAGCAATCAGGAGACACAGGAGCAGGATCAGGAGAGAACGCTGTTCTTGAACGGCACCATCGCAGAGGAAAGTTGGTTTGACGATGATGTCACTCCACAGCTTTTCAAGGATGAGTTGATGGCAGGCACCGGCGACATCACCGTGTGGATCAACAGCCCCGGCGGCGACTGCGTTGCGGCTGCCCAAATCTACAATATGCTGATGGACTACAAGGGGAATGTCACGGTCAAGATTGACGGCATCGCTGCCTCCGCAGCATCCGTTATCGCTATGGCAGGCACCAAGGTTCTGATGTCCCCGGTATCCATGCTGATGATCCATAACCCCATGACCATTGCCTTCGGTGATTCTGCGGAAATGCAGAAAGCCATCGATATGCTCGGCAGCGTTAAGGATTCCATCATCAATGCCTACGAAATCAAGACCGGGCTGTCCCGTGCAAAGCTCTCGCACCTCATGGATGCCGAAACCTGGATGGACGCAAACAAGGCTGTGGAACTGGGCTTTGCGGACGAAATCATGCAGAGAAGCTCGGAATCCGATGATGTGCCTGCGCCCACCGTTTCCATGCTGTATTCCAAGGCGAATGTGGTGAATTCTCTCATGGAGAAGATTGCTGCAAAGTGCGCCATCACTCCGAAACCCACCCGTACACAAAAAGCCGATGACCTTATGGAGCGGCTCAATCTCATTAAAAACTGGAGGTAATTTCTTATGACGATTAACGAACTGCGTGAAAAGCGCAACAAGGCTTGGAACGCCGCAAAGGCATTTGTGGAAACCAAGCGCGACAATGACGGTCTTCTTTCCGAAGAGGATGCCAAGACCTATGCTCAGATGGAAAAGAAAGTGCAGGACTATGGTGCCGAAATTGAGCGTATGGAGGCGATGGCTGCGATGGAGGCTCAGCTTTCCAAGCCTACTTCTGCGCCCATCACCGAAAAGCCCCTGAACGGGAAGACCGCCGAGGATAAGAAGCCTAAGAGTTTCCGTGCCACCGATGCCTACCGCAGCGGTATGCTCAACGCTCTGCGCACCAACTTCCGCCAGATCAGCAATGTGCTGCAGGAGGGCATCGATGCCAATGGCGGCTATTTGGTGCCGGATGAGTATGACAGCCGTCTCATTCAGGTGTTGAACGAGGAAAACGTTATGCGTTCTCTCGGCACCGCCATCACCACCAGCGGCGAGCACAAAATCAACATTGCAGCCACCAAGCCTGCGGCTGCGTGGATCGAGGAGGGTGGTGCACTGACTTTCGGTGACGCTACCTTTGACCAGATCATTCTGGATGCCCACAAGCTCCATGTTGCTGTCAAGGTGACCGAGGAGCTGCTCTACGATAACGCATTCAATCTGGAAAACTACATTCTGGAGCAGTTCGGTAAGGCTCTGGCCAATGCCGAGGAGGATGCGTTCATTAACGGCAACGGCACCGGTCAGCCCCTGGGTATTCTCGCCGAAACCGGCGGCGCACAGGTCGGTGTGACTACGAAGTCCTCCGGCAAGGTGACTGCCGACGAGATCATCGATCTGGTGTATTCCCTCAAGCGTCCCTATCGCAAGAACGCTGTTTTCCTTGCCAACGATGCCTGCGTTGCAGAGCTCCGCAAGCTGAAGGACAGCACGGGCCAGTATCTGTGGCAGCCCTCTCTGCAGGCAGGTGAGCCTGACCGTGTATTGGGCTACAAGGTCTACACCTCTGCATATTTCCCGCTTCCCGCTCCCGGCAAGGCCGCAGTCGCATTCGGTGATTTCAGCTACTACAACATCGGTGACCGTGGCTCCCGTTCCATTGCGGAGCTGAAGGAGCTGTTTGCCGGAAACGGCATGGTGGGCTTTGTTGCCAAGGAGCGTGTGGACGGCAAGCTGGTGTTGCCCGAAGCAGTCAAGCTGCTCAAGATGGCATCCGCCTGATGAAAGGAGGCGGCGGTGATGGACGAACTGCTCACCAAGGTGAAAGCCAATCTCATTCTGGAACACACGGCGGATGATGCACTGCTGAAAAGCTACATCACCGCCGCTGTTTCCTACGCCGAAAGCTACCAGCACATCCCGGAGGGCTACTACAAGGAGAACCTCATGCCGCCTACCACAGAGCAGGCCGTCATCATGCTGTCGTCTCACTTCTATGAAAGTCGGGACGGCAGCACTGGCGGCTTCTTTGCGGATAACACCAATGCTGCCCAGCAGGTATGGAACACGGTCAATCTGCTTCTTCGTTTGGATAGGCGGTGGCAGGTATGAGCTTCGGAAAAATGAACGGCTTTGCCGACATAGTGGAAACCCGCCAAGTCAAGGACAGCGAGGGTTTCACCCATTCCGAGGATGAAGTCCTCGCTTCCGTCCGTGTCTACCGGGAAGGCCGGCACGGCTCCCAGCGGTGGGCAAACCTCGCCGCCTTCAGCGAAGCCACCGACCTGTTTCGCTTTCGGTGCATTCCCGGTCTGGCGGTCACCACGGACCATTTTCTTGTTACCGCTGGCGGTCGCTATGACATTGTGTCCGTGGAGGATGTCAAGGGCCGTGGGATGTATGTGGAGGTTTTAGCAAAAAGGAGTGAATCGACCATTGGCAAAATGTGAAATGAAGCTGCCGGAGGACTTTCTCCTGAAAATATCACGCTTGGGCAGCGATTTTGACAGTGTTGCGGATTCTGTTCTGCAAGCTGGCGGCGAGGTCGTTCTGGCAAGGGTCAGAAGTAACCTCTCCTCCGTAGTGGGCAGGAGTACGAAATACGACTCCCGTTCCACCGGCGAACTGGAGGGGGCACTGGGTCTGTCCCCAGCCAAGCTGAACCGCAGCGGCAATCACGACATCAAGGTCGGTTTTGCCGAGCCTCGCTCGGATGGCGGCAGCAATGCCAAGCTGGCCAACATCATCGAGTACGGCAAGCACGGTCAGCCTGCAAAACCGTTTCTGAAACCTGCAAAAACCGCATCCAAACAGGAATGCGTCGATGCCATGACCGTGGCACTGGAAGAGGAGGTGGAAAAGCGATGAGCCTGCTATCCGATTTGCAAACCATCGCTGAGCACTGCGGTGTTTCTGTGGAAACAGGCGTGTTCTCAGGCAAAGCCCCAGACACCTATCTGGTGCTCACCCCGATGTCTGACGGTTTCGAGCTTCACGCAGACAACGCTCCCGGCTGCGAAACCCAGGAGGTTCGGCTGTCGCTCTTCACGAAGGGCAGCTACACCAAGCTGAAAAATGCACTCGTCCGTGCCTTGCTGGGCGCGGATATGTATATAACCGACCGCCGGTACATCGGTTTTGAAACCGACACCGGCTATCATCACTACGCCATTGATGTGGCACAAATCTATGAATTGGAGGTTTAAGACATGGCAACCATCGGTCTTGACAAACTCTATTACGCCAAAATCACCGAGGACGCAAGCGGCGAGGAAACCTACGCTTCTCCGGTGCAGCTGGCAAAGGCCATGACCGCAGAGCTTTCTGTGGAACTGGCGGAAGCGACTCTCTACGCCGACGACGGTGCGGCAGAGATCGTAAAGGAATTCAAAAGCGGCACGCTGTCACTCGGCGTGGATGACATCGGTGCGACCGCCGCATCCGACCTGACAGGCGCGACCATCGACAAAAACGGCGTGGTCGTCTCCGCAAGCGAGGACGGCGGCGAACCCGTAGCGGTGGGCTTCCGTGCGAAGAAGTCCAACGGCAAGTATAAATATTTCTGGCTTTATCGTGTAAAGTTCGGCATCCCAGCCACCAACCTCGCCACAAAGGGCGACAGCATCACCTTCTCCACACCCACCATTGAGGGAACCATTCTGCGCCGCAACAAGCCGGACGCCAAGGGTGCGCATCCCTGGAAAGCAGAGGTCACCGAGGGCGATACCACCGTGACGGCGGCCACCATTTCCAACTGGTATAAGACGGTATACGAGCCGAGCTATGCGGCATCACCCGAGAAATCCACTTAACGGAGGTAACTTATGATGGATAACGAAAGAACCGCAACCATCCTCATCGGCGATGAGGAGTACACCTTGCTGCTTACCACCAAGGCAACCAGAGAGATCGCCGGTCGCTACGGCGGTCTGGAAAACCTCGGCGAGAAGCTGATGAAATCCGAGAACTTTGAGATGGCCATCGGCGAGATCGTGTGGCTGATCACGCTTCTGGCAAACCAGAGCATCCTTGTGTATAACCTCAAGAATAAGGAGCATCCCAAGGAGCTGCTCACCGAGGATGTAGTAGAGCTTCTGACCACACCCCTCGACCTTGCCGGATACAAAACCGCTATCACGGAGGCGCTCTACAAGGGCACCAAGCGGAATGTGGAGAGCGAGAAAGACTCAAAAAACGCGCAAGTCGGGTAACAGTCTCCGATGCAGAGCTGTTTACCCGGCTTCTTTATTACGGCCTTGCCCACCTGCATCTGTCACAGGATGAGGTATGGCTGATGCCCTTCGGTCTGCTGCTGGATCTGTGGGAATGCCATAAGCAGTATAACGGGCAGGCCACCCCGGCACGAGAGCATTACATCGACGATATTATCCCGGACGGCATTTGACCCATATCGGACAGCTTCACCTCGAACTTAGTCCGTTTCCGTCGCAACTTCTTTGTGAACTTTTTCGTATAGCCTTGATATTTTTCAAAAATCGTGGTATACTACGCATAGAAGTTCGGACGGTTTCGTCCTAAGTACGAGGTGAAATGCATGGTTAAACGAGATTCCTATATGAACCGACTGATCCACAGTATGTGGAACGGCGAGATAAAGGTCATCACAGGCATACGCAGATGCGGCAAGTCCGTACTGCTTTTCGATCTGTTTTTCGAGTATCTTCTTTCGCAGAACGTTTCGGAAGATCATATTTTGAAAATCGAACTGGATCAGCGGCGGTACTATAAGTTCAGAAATCCGATCACTCTGTGCGAATATGTAGAAAGCACCGTCCGGGACAGGAAGGATGAAAAATTCTATCTGTTCATTGATGAGGTGCAGCTCACCACGAAAGTAGTGGACAAGGAAAACGGCGGCATCGAGGTTACCATCTACGATATGCTGAACGAACTCAAGGCATATAAAAACCTTGATGTTTATGTCACCGGCAGTAACTCCAAAGGGCTGTCGAAAGATATCGCAACAGAGTTTCGCGGTCGTGCTACACAGATCCATGTGTTCCCTTTGTCATTTGCGGAGTTTTATTCTGCCGTGGGCGGCGACGAGCGAAAAGCGCTGGATACCTATATGCTCTATGGCGGTATGCCGAGACTTTTAGCACTGGAGGATGAGAAAGATAAGAAGGATTATCTGACCTCCCTCTACAGCGAATTGTATGTCAAGGATATTGTGGAGCGAAACGGCATCGAGCGCGAGGATGTTCTGAATGATATTCTGGACTTCCTTGCTTCGCAGATCAGTTCGCTGACGAATCCGACCAATATCGCAAATGCCATCGCATCTATGAAGAACGAAAAAATCAATCCTGCGATGGTTTCAAACTATGTGCAGTATATTATCGACTCTTTCCTCATTTCAATGGCAAAGCGATACGATGTCAAAGGAAAGACCTATTTCAAGTATCCGAACAAATACTACTATACGGATATCGGGCTTCGGAACGCACGGCTGAATTACCGCCAGTACGATCCCGGTCATATCATGGAAAACATGATCTACAACGAACTTCTGCGGCGCGGGTACTCTGTTGATGTCGGTGTGGTTTGCGACCGCGCAGGCGACAGCAAGGTTCAGAAAGAGATCGACTTTGTGGTAAACGATGCAGATAAAAAAATCTATATTCAGTCCGCTTTCCGCATGGATACCGATAAAAAGGAATTCTCCGAGCTGGCATCGCTGATGCTTACCAAGGATTTCTTCAAAAAGATTATCGTTCGCATGGATGTGCCGCACAATTTTTATGACGACAACGGCATCTTCCACTGCAATCTGATCGACCTACTGCTTGGCCGGGTAGAATTGTTCTGACAAAATAACTCATATATCTACGAGGAGTGACCTTTCGGGGTCGCTCCTTTTTCATACCATCAGGCATGCTCTCATCGAAAACTTCGGACGGTTTCGTCCCAACTTCTCGGTGAAAGGGTGCTTTTTTCATGCCATCCACAAGGAGGTGACGGTACATGGCAGACAGTTTCGGACTGAAAATCGGTCTTGAGGGTGAGAAGGAATTCAAAAAGGCGTTGGCAGATATCAACCAGTCCTTCAAGGTGCTCGGCTCCGAAATGAAGCTCGCCACCTCTCAGTTCGATAAGAACGATAAATCCGTGGAGGCTCTCGCCGCACGGAATAAGGTGCTGCGAAAAGAGATCGACGAGCAGACAACAAAAATCGATACCCTTCGCAAGGCTCTGCAGAATGCCGCCACCTCCTTCGGCGAGAACGACCGCCGCACACAGAACTGGCAGATCCAGCTGAACAACGCCGAGGCCGCCCTCAACGATATGGAGCGTGAACTGAAGGACACCTCCGAGGCGGCGGATGATATGGGCGAAGAGGTCGAGGACGCGGGCAATTCCGCAGAAAAGTCTGAGAATAAGTTCAGTAAGCTGGGTGGTGTGCTGAAAACCGTGGGAGCCGCCATGGGTGCTGTGGCAGTTGCCGCAGGAGCCGCTGCCGTGAAGTTGGGCAAAGAGGTCATTGCCGCCTATGCCGACTACGAACAGCTGGTCGGCGGCGTGGACACCCTGTTCAAAGATTCCTCGCAGCAGCTTCAGACCTATGCCGCCAATGCCTACAAGACGGCAGGCCTATCCGCAAACGACTACATGGAGACGGTCACGGGCTTTTCCGCATCGTTGATCCAATCTCTCGGCGGCGATACGGAAAAGGCTGTGAAATACGCTGACATGGCCATTACGGATATGTCCGACAACGCCAATAAGATGGGTACGGATATGTCCTCCATTCAGAATGCCTACCAGGGTTTTGCCAAGCAGAACTACACGATGCTCGACAACCTCAAGCTGGGCTACGGCGGCACGAAGCAGGAAATGGAGCGACTGCTTGCCGATGCGGAGAAGATATCCGGTGTCAAGTACGACATCTCCTCCTACGCAGATGTGGTGGAAGCCATTCATGTCATGCAGGAGAGCATGGACATTGCGGGCACAACTGCCAAGGAAGCGGAAGCCACCATTTCCGGCTCTGTCAATGCACTGAAATCCGCCGTGTCGAACCTCATCGTAGGCTTTGGTGATGCGGACGCTGACATGGAGCTGCTGTGCAACAACATGGTGGATGCCTTCAAGACCGTGGTGGCAAACATCACGCCGGTCATTGAAAACATCGTGGCGGCTCTGCCCACGGCGCTGGACGCTCTGCTGACGGCTGTGGGTGAACTGCTGCCCACACTGCTGGAAGCGGTCACCGAACTGTTCTCGCAGGTGCTGGAAACGCTGCTTTCTTTGCTTCCGCAGCTTATCCCGGCGGCGGTGTCTGCTCTCATGACCATCGTGAACACGCTGATCGAGAATCTGCCCCTGCTTATCGAGGCAGCGGTTCAGCTGGTGTCTACACTGGTGACAGGCATTGCGGACGCACTGCCCACGCTCATCCCGGCAGCGGTGCAGGCTATCGTCACCATCGTACAAGGACTGGTGGACAGCCTGCCGATGCTCTTGGATGCAGCCTTACAGCTTATCACAGGGCTTGCCCAGGGACTTTTGGACGCACTGCCCGTGCTGATTGCCGCTCTGCCGGAGATCATCAACGGCATCATTACCTTTCTGCTGGACTCCATCCCGCAGATTATCGAAACAGGCATTCAGCTTCTGACCTCGCTTGTTGCCGCATTGCCGGATATCATTATGGCAATCGTGGAAGCCATTCCGAAAATCATTGACGGTATTATCAACGCGGTGCTGAATGCGATACCGCTCATTATTCAAGCGGGCATCGACCTGCTGATTTCTCTCATTCAAGCCCTGCCGCAGATCATCACCACCATCGTACAGGCGATTCCGCAAATCATCTCCGGCATTGTCAATGCTCTGGTTGGAAACATCGATAAGATCATCATGGCAGGTGTGCAGTTGTTCGTTGCACTGATTGAAAACCTGCCCACCATCATCGTGGAGATCGTCAAGGCTGTGCCGCAGATCATTGCGGGCATCGTGAAAGCCTTCGGCTCTCTGATGTATAAAATCGTAGAAATCGGCGGCAACATCGTCAAGGGACTGTGGAGCGGTATTACCCAGCTTGCCTCGTGGCTGTGGGATAAGGTGTCCGGGTGGATCTCCTCCATCTGGGACGGCATCTGCGATTTCTTCGGCATCCATTCGCCCTCGAAGGAGATGGCATGGGTCGGTGAAATGCTGGTCAAAGGCTTGTCCGGCTCCATTGAAGATAACGGTGATGAAGCGGTCAAAGCCGCAGAAGGAATGGCAGAGGACATCAACGGCGTCATGGGCGACCTCGCTCACGATATGCAGACGGCTCTGCCCACCGACTTTGATGTGAACGGCTCGATCCGCTCTGCCGTGGACGGTATGGCCGGCAAAGCGGCTTCCGCTTTCACCATTGCTCTGAACATCACGAATTTCAACAATTACAGCAGTGAGGACATCCGTCAGCTTACCAATGAAGTCATGGAAACGGCGAACCAGTTCGCCCAGCGGAAAGGAGTGGTATTCGCATGACCTATTTCACATACAACGGCCGCAGTTCCGCTTATTTCGGTCTGCATATCGAGAAAAAGGATGTGTTCTCCGCACCGGAATACGATGCGGAGTTCATCTCCATTCCCGGCAGAAGCGGCGACATCATCAATCCGAACCGCCGCTTTGCCAACATCAAGGTGACCTACACAGTGTTCCTCGCACGGAAGAATCCCGCCGCCCTTGCCTCCGTCCTGCGGGACATTAAGGGCTGGCTGTATTCCGAGCCGGACAGATACCACGAAATCACCGACTCTTACGATGCGGAGTATTTCCGCTACGGCGTCATCTCCGGCACTCTGGACATTGAGGAGCAGCTGAACAAGGTCGGCAGTTTCACCGTGACCTTCAACTGCAAGCCCTACAAATACAGCTTTGCGGGACAGGAAACGGTGTCGGCTGACGCCTCCGAACTGACGATTACCAATCCGACGGCGTTTGAGAGCCGACCGTATATGAAAATCTATGGTAGCGGTACAGTGGTGCTGATGATACAGACTCAAGGTCGAGGCATGATGATTTCCAATCTGGATGAGTACATCGAGATCGACAGTGAATTGATGAACTGCTTCAAAGACACCATCCTCAAAAACGATAAGGTTAAGGGTACGGAGTTTCCTGTTCTCAAGCCGGGTGTTTGCACCATCAACTGTACCGGCGATGTAACGAGGATTGAGGTCATTCCAAGGTGGTGCTGTCTGTAAGGTCGTTCCTGATTGTAAGCGGTAGAAAAATTCAAAAAGGTATGGTATAATGTTTTAAGTGAGGACGACAAATCGGAATTTATAAAGGAGAATATTGATGAAACTATTTTTATGTTCGCATTTTTCAAGTGTAGGAAGTCTGATAAAGGAAGAAATTGAAAATAAGAAAGTCGCAT
>ERZ791931.232-NODE-232-length-68985-cov-6.880952_pt1 | contig 68985 bp, 48 predicted proteins | sample MGYA00510127_ERZ791931 | MGnify/ENA primary metagenome ERZ791931 (study PRJEB30046, sample SAMN00792067) | human gut metagenome | study: EMG produced TPA metagenomics assembly of the A metagenome-wide association study of gut microbiota in type 2... | reverse complement strand
TCACAAATCATCTATCAAAAGAATCAGACAAGAAGAAAAGAGAAGACTTCACAATAGATATTATGCAAAGACTATGCGTAATGCAGTGAAGAAGCTTCGCGCAACTACTGACAAAGGTGAAGCTGTTGCTTTGTTCCCTAATGTACAGAAAATGTTGGATAAGTTGGCTAAACGTAACATTATCCACAAGAACAAAGCTGCAAACTTGAAAGCTAAATTGTCTGCTCACATCAGCAAATTGGCTTAAGTTGTTGCCTGTTTTTTAAAGATATTAAGGCTGGGTTTTATAACTCAGCCTTTTGTCGTTTTCCCCTTGCTGTGAAAATATTCTTTGTCTGTTTTATTGTTTAATCCGGTCTGTTTCTATACTGTGTTTTGCACTTCTTTGAAGTGAGGTAGAATGCGCTTTACCTTATTTATTTTAGTATTTTTAGATAGAGGGAGAGGCGCAATGTCATAGATTTTTAGTAACTTTGAACACTTAAAAATCTAAGTTATTAATAAAGAAATGAGCGAAGAACTGACACCTAACAGCGGAAGTAATTATTCGGCAAGTAGCATTCAGGTTTTGGAAGGACTTGAGGCTGTACGCAAGCGTCCCGCTATGTATATCGGCGACATCAGTGAAAAAGGGTTGCACCATTTGGTTTACGAAGTGGTAGACAACTCAATTGATGAGGCCCTCGCCGGTTATTGTACCCATATAGAAGTAACTATCAACGAAGACAATTCAATTACCGTACAAGATAACGGACGAGGTATTCCTGTTGATTTTCATGAAAAAGAAAAGAAATCGGCATTGGAGGTCGTTATGACCGTGCTTCATGCCGGAGGTAAATTCGATAAAGGTTCATACAAGGTATCCGGAGGTTTGCATGGTGTTGGTGTATCGTGTGTAAATGCATTGTCTACTCACATGACAACCAATGTATTCCGCAATGGAAAAATCTATCAGCAGGAATATGAGTGTGGTAAGCCTCTGTATGCAGTGAAAGAGGTTGGTACATGTGATATCACCGGTACTCGTCAGACATTCTGGCCAGATGCAAGTATTTTTACTGTAACCGAGTATAAATACAGCATTCTGCAGGCTCGTATGCGTGAATTGGCCTATCTGAACAAAGGTATTACCATTACTTTGACCGACAAGCGTGTACGGGAGGAAGACGGCTCTTATAAGAGTGAAACTTTCCATTCGGAAGAAGGAGTAAAAGAGTTCGTACGCTTCTTGAATTCTACAAACACTCCACTAATTGAAGATGTCATTTATCTGAATACTGAAAAGCAGGGAATTCCTATTGAATGTGCCATTATGTACAATACTGGCTTCCGCGAAAACCTGCATTCGTATGTAAACAATATCAATACCATCGAAGGTGGTACACACGAAGCCGGATTCCGTACTGCTCTGACTCGTGTATTGAAGAAATACGCTGAAGAAAGCAAGGCACTGGAAAAAGCGAAAGTGGAAATTTCCGGAGAAGACTTCCGTGAAGGGCTGATTGCTGTAATCTCAGTGAAGGTAGCAGAGCCTCAGTTCGAAGGACAGACTAAAACCAAGTTGGGTAATAACGAGGTAAGCGGAGCTGTCAATCAGGCAGTAGGTGAAGCTTTGACTTATTATCTGGAAGAACATCCTAAGGAAGCCAAGACAATTGTAGATAAAGTTGTATTGGCAGCTACTGCGCGTATTGCAGCGCGTAAAGCCCGTGAATCGGTACAACGCAAGAGCCCGATGGGTGGAGGCGGTTTGCCGGGTAAACTGGCCGATTGCTCAAGTCGTGTAGCAGAAGAATGTGAGTTGTTCCTTGTCGAGGGTGATTCTGCAGGTGGTTCTGCAAAACAAGGACGAAGCCGTCAGTTCCAGGCTATCTTGCCGTTGCGTGGTAAGATTCTGAACGTAGAGAAGGCGATGTGGCACAAAGCATTCGAAAGTGACGAAGTAAACAATATTATTCAGGCATTGGGAATCCGTTTCGGAGTAGACGGAGAAGAAAACAGCAAGAAGGCCAATATTGATAAATTGCGTTATCATAAGGTAATTATCATGACCGATGCCGACGTCGATGGTTCACACATCGACACCCTTATTATGACATTGTTCTACCGCTATATGCCTGAAGTAATTCAAGGCGGACACCTGTATATTGCTACTCCTCCTTTGTATAAATGTTCAAAGGGAAAAGTAAGCGAATACTGCTATACCGATGAAGAACGTATGGCATTCATTCAGAAATACGGTGACGGTACAGAGACAGGTATTCATACTCAGCGTTACAAAGGTTTGGGTGAAATGAATCCGGAACAGTTGTGGGAAACTACCATGAATCCTGAAACCCGTATTTTGAAACAGGTAAATATTGAAAATGCCGCAGAGGCAGACTATATCTTCTCTATGCTGATGGGAGACGATGTAGCTCCTCGCCGTGAATTTATTGAAAAGAATGCGACTTATGCGAATATCGATGCATAAGGAGTGTTTTTTATATATTCATAATTAATTTTTATCTAAACAAATCCATCCTCACATCTTACAATGAGGAAAGCTCCGGAGGTCTGTAGGCATCCGGAGCTTTTTTATTGAAATACGTCGGCCGATTCCTTTTTTTATCTCCAAATCGGTTTATATTTTTAGTTTCTGTTTATGCCCTACAAGGTATTCTGAGCACGATTTATACTTGTTTTTACTTATATTTTCTTTCACGGGAAAGTGAACTTCTGTATTATTTCATTACTTTTGAGAAAAAGATAAACTAATACCTCAGAAAAATATGAAACTAACTTTTCGCATTCAGTATCGTACGGTGTGGGGGGAATATCTTTGTGTAATCTTGAATGAGGAAGTCATCGAACTGTCTACTAAAGACGGGAACGAATGGCAGGGCACTGCCGAATGCCGGCTTCCGGAAGGAGATTCACTTGTAACCTACCGGTACGGTGTTTTCCGCGACGGAGTCTGTATCCGTAAAGAACTTGGAGCTATATCGCATTCCTTTTGTATCGGGAATGCTCAACAAAGTCATTTGATTCTATGCGATTGTTGGAGAGATTTACCCGCAGAATCATATCGCTACAGTTCGGCTTTTAATGGCATTTATGTACCTCAGCAACCTAACAAATTATCCGATGGAGTAGGTAGTTGTATCACTTTCCGTGCTCTTTGTCCGGGTCTTAGTGTGAAGAAACAGGCACTCGGTCTTATAGGAAGCTGCGATGCATTGGGAAACTGGGAATATTGCCGTCCGTTGCGGATGATGGAAGTACAGCCTAATGTATGGCATCTTACATTGGATGCCGCCTCTCTTCGATATACTTTCGAATATAAATTTGTGGCCATCAATGTAGAAACTGGAGCTGTAGAAGAATGGGAATGCGGTTCCAACCGTATATTCCATATTCAGCCACTTCTGCGTGGTGAAACTTACCTGCCGATGGAAACTGAAGTGTTCTTCAATCTTCCGCAACGGAAGATTGCAGGTAGTGCCATTCCGGTATTTTCACTTCGTTCGGAAGGCAGTTTTGGAGTCGGCGACTTTGGTGACTTAAAGCACTTTATCACCTGGGCTGCCGAAACCGGGCAACAAGCTGTGCAGATTCTGCCTATCAATGATACTACAATGACTGGTACGTGGACTGATTCGTATCCGTATAGCAGTATTTCTATTTATGCATTTCATCCTATGTTTGTCGATTTGCGTCAGTTGCCCGTGTTGAACGACTGGAAACTCGCCAAACAAATGGAAGAAGAGCGTATTCGGCTGAATGCGTTACCACAGGTAGATTATGAAGAAGTGAACCGCCTGAAACAAGCTTATCTGAAAGCCGTGTTCCAGCAGGAAAAAGACCTGATATTGTCTTCCGAAGGGCTTCGCAGTTTCTTCCACGATAACGAAGAATGGCTGATGCCTTATGCGGCATTCTGTTATCTGCGCGATCGTTTCGGAACCCCCGATTTCCATCAGTGGGGAGAATATAGTGTGTACGACGAAGAAAAGATACAGGCACTTTGTGCATCCGACAGCAAAGCTTATCCGGAAATTGCATTCCATTATTTTGTGCAGTATGAGCTCCATATCCAGTTGCTCGATGCCTGCAATTACGGTCGTAGCCGTGGAGTGATTGTCAAAGGAGATATACCAATTGGTATCAGTCGTACCAGTGTGGAAGCCTGGGTAGAACCCTATTACTTTAACATGAACGGACAGGCTGGTGCTCCACCCGATGCTTTTTCTACCAAAGGCCAGAACTGGGGAATGCCAACCTACAACTGGAATGTGATGGAGAAAGACAATTATCAATGGTGGCGCCGCCGTTTCTGTAAGATGGCAGAATATTTTACAGCTTACCGTATTGACCATATTTTGGGATTCTTCCGTATTTGGGAGATTCCAGTCCACTCTGTGCATGGCCTGTTAGGACAGTTTGTCCCTTCTTTGCCTATGAGTAAGGAGGAAATCCAGAGTTTTGGTTTACGTTTTCAGCCGGAATTCATGACGAAACCGTTTATCAACGACTATATATTGAATACCATGTTTGGCGAACGGAGCGAAGAGGTTCGTCAGACTTTTGTACAGCATGTACATCACGATATCTACGAGATGCGTCCGGAGTTTGATACGCAACGTAAGGTTGAGGCTTATTTTGCAGGAAAAACAGATGAGGCTGATCTTAATCTGAAAGAAGGATTGTACTCACTCATTAGCGATGTGCTGTTTGTGGTAGACCGTGATAATCCGGAAATGTATCATCCGCGCATTGCCGTGCAGAACGATTTTGTATATCGTCAGCTTACCGGACAGGAACAGGAAGCGTTTAACCGCTTGTACAATCACTATTATTATCAGCGTCATAATGATTTCTGGTATCGGGAAGCCATGAAGAAACTGCCGGTACTGACGCAGTCTACTTCGATGTTGGTATGTGGAGAAGACTTGGGTATGGTGCCCGACTGTGTGCCTTGGGTAATGGATCAGTTGCAGATTCTGTCCTTGGAGATACAACGTATGCCCAAAAATCCTGAACATGAGTTTGGGCACGTCAGCGAATATCCATTCCGCTCGGTATGTACTATCGGTACACACGATATGTCTACCTTCCGCGGATGGTGGGAGGAAGACCGTAGTGTAACAGAATCTTTCTATTATCGTGAGTTAGGTCATTGGGGAGATTTGCCGGAACATGCTCCGGGTTGGCTGTGTGAGGAAGTGGTACGCCGTCATTTATACAGTCCGTCCATGCTTTGTATTCTTACCTGGCAAGACTGGACAGCGATGGACGAATCGCTTCGTAATCCGGATATTGAAATTGAGCGTATCAATGTACCGGCCAATCCGAAACATTACTGGCGCTGGCGTATGCACATCACGCTGGAAGAACTGATGAAGCAGGATGCTTTCAACGAAAAGATACGTAGTATGATTGCCGAAAGCGGTCGTTAGAAGTGACAGATTTTTATGATAGCAAGTGGTTGTCGCACGTGTGGTGGCAACCACTTTTTTTATCTTTTGGTAAATATCATATTGGTAGGTAAAAAGGAGTTTTTATATTAAAAAATGAGAAAATGCTCTTTCCCGATAACTCGTGTTTTGAATAAAAAGTTCGCTCACGGCGATAAAAACTCCTTTTTAGAACCGGAAAACCTCCTTGAAATATGTTATAAGACAGGTTTATGATGCCTTTTCCGGAGGAAAATACGACCTTTATCAAGCGGTAACAATACTTGTAACGAGGGCTGACGGTACTAGAATCGTTGCCTTACGCGATTAGTCGCGTTGACTGATGCTTCCTTTTGTTTGTTTTTACCTGTTTTCAGGAGATTTCCGGTGTTTTTTCGAAGCAGATTTTCATCATCTCTTGAAATGATAAAAGGCGGCTGTTTTCTTGATTTTTCGATGCCGGTGTATGGTGTAGACTATTCTTTATGTTGTTTAGAAGAATAATGACTGTAATTTCTGTCTTTCTGTATTTTATAAAGGCCGAAAAACAGCCGAATTTTCCACGACTTCTGTACCGGTGGTCAAATAGCGCCGTGTAGAAGCATCTGAATTGACATTTTGTAAATAGTGAGAAATGAGAAAAAGGAGGGGGGAGACATTGTATCATTTTGTCAAAACAAGAAACAGATGTCTGTAAGAGTAATATGAGGCAGGGAATGTATACAAAATAAGCCAACTGATTCAGACCTATAGTACTGAAATCAGTTGGCTTATTAATATTTTATAGTAATCGTTCTACGATTATTCTTTCACCTGGATAGCTTTTTCAAATTCAGCCCAGTGTTCATCAGTCATGTTCGACGGGATGAAGAGAGCTACACCTGCTGCACCTGCTTCGATAGATCCGCGTACAGCTTCACCGATTTCAGATGGAATCAAACCGTGTCCTTCCGGATCTTTGATATTGGCTTTGTTCTGCCAGTCGCGACAGATGAACAAGCCACTATATACCGGAACTTTACCGTTTACAGATTCTACTTCTTCTTTAGTTACTTTACCTACCCATGAAGCTGGTTCCAGATAGAAGTCATTGTAGTTCATCGGGAAGAAAGCATCAATGTTCCATTTGTTCCATTCCTGACGAACCAGTTTCTTGGCATACGATTCCGGACCAGGGAATACAGCCGCACTTACTTTCTTTCCTTTAGCATGTACTGCATCTGCAATCTTGTTTACCAGGTCGGTAATCTTGTGATAACGGAATTCTTTCCATTCCTGGCAAGTAGAAGGATCTTCTACAGCCTTGATATCAATACCACTTTCAGCCTTGAAATCAGCTACACACTTGTCGCAGTAGCAATAGTCGGCAGTAGGATATTCTTCGTTCATCACCAGTCCGTATTTGTCCCACAAACCACGAGCCAGAATGACGTCTACGTAGCGGATATAATCCAAATGAATAAAGTCTACTTCAGGAATATCTGCAATCTTACCATATTCGGTTACCAGATAGTTGATTACATCCTGATTGTTCGGACACATACATTTGTAGTAAGGAACATAAGCCTGTACGTTGTAGGCTGATTCACCTTTACGGTTTACGGCATACCAAGTAGAGTCGGCATCTCCTTTCAGCATAGCTGGAATCCATGCATGATATTCCAGACCGTTGGCATGAGCAATTTTAGCAGCACGGGTGTGCTTTTCTACATTGAATCCACCGGCATTGTAACACATACCTACCAGTCCGTGGTCTTTCCATTTCTTGAAATCGGCCTGAATGGAAGCTTCGGTGGCGTCTTCCCCTTCACCTTGCCATCCGTATACCGGAATAGTTTTTACAGCCCCGCTGTTACACGAGGTCATGCCTAATACACATGCAGCTGCAATAGCTAATAACGATTTTACTTTCATACGTTAGGTTGATGTTTATAAATTGTTGTTTTTCTAAATATCTACAAATATCCGAAAAAAAAATGATGATTCCTTATCCTTCGGCAGATTCTTTATGTTCTTTGATGATAGACACGCATAATGCACCGATAATAAGCAATACTCCTGCCAATACAAGCATGTTGACTTCTGGAGCAATCTGTCCTTCGGTTGTGAACAGTTTTAAAATCCATCCTCCTGCAACAGCTGCTACAATCTGGGGTACACAAATTGTGCCGTTGAATAGTCCTAAATAGGTGCCCATATGCCCTCCGGTGAGTGCGTTGGTCAGAATCGTGAACGGCATAGCCAACATGGCTGCCCATGCACATCCGATAAGCAGGAAGGATACAAACAACATGTACTGGTTGTGAATAAAAAGAATGGATATGAATCCGATTCCTCCCAATACTAAACTTAGTGCGTAGGCGAATTTACGGTTTTTGATAGACGGCATGGTAGCAGCCCAAATTACAGAACCGATGGCTTGTACTGCAAAGAGAATACCTACCCAGTCACCCGCAGTCTGGTATTGCAGAGATTGTGTATCGAGAACCATGTGAGTCACTCCGTCCTTTACCAACTCTATAGCCGGAGTGTTGAATACATTGGCAGCAATGGTTCCGTTGGTATAGGTCCACATGAACATGAAAGCAGCCCAGCAGAAGAACTGTACCAAACCCACTGTCCAAAAGGCTTTGGGGGCTTTTACCAGTAATTTGAATACATTGGTTTTTTCCTGTTCTGCCTCTTTGGTAATTCCGTGATATTCGGCATAAAGTTGGGGAGGATATTCTTTTACTTTTACAGTCGTATAAATTACACAAAGAATAAGGATGGCTGCTCCAATGTAGAAAGAGTAGATGACAGAATCAGGAATGACACCTTTAGGAGCTATATTACTGATACCAATCGCTGCAAAAATAAAAGGGAAGAGATAACCGGCTAAGCTTCCGGCATTGCATAGAAAACTTTGGATGGAATAGGCAAGCCCTTTCTGCTTTTCGTTTACCATATCGCCCACCATCATTTTGAAAGGTTGCATGGCAATGTTGATGGAAGTATCCAAAAACATCAGTGAAATCAGACCGAAAATCATAGCTGCCGATACTCCCATACCGAAACTGCCGGCATTGGGAAGAAGACACATTACCAGTACGGCAATCAGGGCTCCTACAAACAGATAAGGAATCCGTCGTCCGAAACGGCACCAGGTTTTGTCGCTTAAAGCACCGATAATAGGTTGCACGATGATTCCTGCTAAAGGAGGCAGTATCCAGAAATAACTTAAACTGTGAGGGTCGGCTCCTAAGGTAGAGAATATACGACTAATGTTTGCACTTTGTAAGGCGTAGGCTATTTGCACACCGAAAAACCCGAAACTGATGTTCCACAGTTTCCAGAAATTTAAATCAGGTATTTTTTTCATGGTAATATTATGTATATGTATTTCCTTGCCTTACAGATTCATTACCTCCTGTTCGAAATTCTCTTTATCGCCAATGGCTTTATTCCGAATCTTACTGCGATAGTTGTAAACAGTGGCTAAAGAGTAACCTAAAAAGTGGGCAATACGGGCTGCATCGGTTACTCCCAAACGAATCAGTGCAAATATACGAAGTTCTGTATTTAAAAGTTCACCTGATTTAGGATAAATTTTTCCGTCTTCTGATAATAAATTGTTAAAGTCGTTGATAAAGTTGGGAAAGAGGTTTAAGAATGATTTATCAAACTCATTGTAGAAATTCTTTCTTTCGTCGCGTAAAAACTGTTCGGAACGAATGGTTTTGAACAATTCTTCTATTTTAGAAGCCATTGCCAGTTTCTCTAATGAACGTCTGTACTGTTCCAGTTTTTCCAGATAACTTACGCAACGGTCTAAATAGCGTGCAATGTATTCTTCTTTGATTTTTCCGGTTTGTGCTAATTTACTGTTGACTGCTACTAATTGAGTATTACTCTCGTAGAGACTTTTTCGCATGGCCGACAGTTTTTTCATCCAATAATAAAGATAGAGTGTGGCAACGATAAGCAGAAATGCCAGTAAGCTGATACAGACAAGAAGTTTTTTAGTAATAGCTTGTTCTTCAGCTTCTTTTACCTTGTATGCTTTGTCAATAATAGGATATACTTCAGTTACTTCCAGAAACCGGAGGCGGGCATTGCATGCTACGGCATCTTCCATAGAGCAGTTCAGGTATCTGTAAGCCCTTTCCAAGTCTCCTTGTTCGTAGATTAAACGGGCCAGTTTCTGTAAAGAAGCATATTCCCGGACAGCCATTTTCATGTCGAGTATGGCTGTTTGGGCCAAATAATGCATTTGTTTTTCTACGTCTTTCTTTACCTCATAGGCTTCGGACAAAGTGTAATTAATATAGGCCAACTTTTGCATGCTTTGTGGCTGTGAACTCAGATGTTTGAGCAGAGTGATGGCTTCGTCTGGTTTATTGTATAATAACTTTTTCTCTGCGAAAACGATATCACGATCGGGGCCGGGAGAAGAGAGGAGCAGAATAGAATCTCTATATAAGTCTGTTTGTTTCAAATACTTCCTTTTGGCAGAGGCTTCGGCTGTATAGTCGGCAATCCAACCGTAATAGGCACGATAAGTGCGGTAATAGTAGTCGAGTGCTCCTTTTTCCAGTTCATGGGGATTTATCTTCTGCAATTCCAGTAAGGCTTCGTTGTACATACCCATCACTCCCATGACTTCGGCACGATTGATGATAATTTCGTTTTTTAAGTCAGGGCGGTTTAATTCTGGCAGAATCTTGGATTTTCCGTTGATATAATATAAAGAAGAGTCGGCTTGATAATGGAGATATTCATAAAATAAGGAGCCGCACAAATTGTATTTTTCCCATATATCTGAAGAATGCTGCAAACGTTCTTTTAGATTCTGAATGTTTTCTTCGCGTTGGGAGTGATAAATCTCTTTTTGTAAGATTACTCGATCTAATTCATTCAATACTTGTTGAAGTGACACTGATTGTGCATGGATGGAAACGAGCCATACATTTATGAACCCGAATAGAAGTAATGAATATGCTCTCATAGTATCTTGTCTGCATTTGATTTATGCAAATATATAATAATTCTCAAATAAGATATTGTCTGACATGGAAAAAACTTTTCTTTTTCATTTATAATATTAGCGATGTCTATATTTATTATATGGCTGAATAATAATGGTTTATGTGTATTGTCTGTTTATATTTTCATTGTATGAAAAGTACCTTGTAGAGAAAGCCTATACATTTGCATCAAACCAAATACCTATATCATGAAACAAACACTATTAATCATTATGGCTGTACTTTCTTTTCTAAGTGGACACTCTGCCACTCGTACGGCAATAATCAAAAAAATTGCTCCGACTTTCTGGTGGGCAGGAATGAAGAATCCTGAATTACAGATTTTATTGTATGGGGATAATATTGCATCTTCTGAAGTAACACTTTCTAGTAAGAATGTGGAATTGAAGGAGGTTGTCAAACAAGAGAATCCTAACTATTTGTTATTGTATGTAGACTTATCTGATGCTACTCCTCAAACATTTGATATTTGTTTGAAGCAGGGACGGAAAACTACTGTGGTGCCTTATGAACTGAAACAGCGTACTCGTAAGGGAACAGATATAGAGGGATTTACATCGAGTGATGTACTCTATCTGATAATGCCGGACCGTTTTGCAAACGGAAATCCAGACAATGATGTGATACCGGGTATGCTGGAAAATAAAGTTGACCGCACTGAACAGTATGGTCGTCATGGGGGAGATCTTCAGGGAATCTCTGAACATCTCGACTATATTGCTGATTTGGGTGTAACTGCAATCTGGTTGAATCCGACACAGGAGAATGATATGCCGGAGGGATCTTATCATGGATATGCAATTACTGATTACTATCAGCTTGACCGTCGCTTTGGTTCTAATGATGATTTTAAGCAATTGGTTAAAAAATCACATGAAAAGGGATTGAAGGTCGTAATGGATATGATTTTTAATCACTGTGGAAGTGAAAACTATTTGTTTAAGGATAAACCGTCTAAGGACTGGTTCAACTTTAAATCGCAGTATGTGCAGACTTCGTTTAAAACAGCCAGTGTGATGGATATACATGCCAGTGAGTATGAACGCAAGATTGCGACAGATGGTTGGTTTACTCAGGTGATGCCAGATTTAAATCAGCGTAACCGTCATGTAGCACGCTATTTGATTCAGAGTAGTATCTGGTGGATTGAATATGCGGGGATAAATGGTATTCGTCAGGATACGCATCCGTATGCTGATTTCGATTTTATGTCGGAATGGTGTAAAGAAGTGCTGGATGAATATCCTTATTTCAATATTGTGGGGGAAACATGGCTGAATAGTAATGTGCTGGTATCTTATTGGCAGAAAGATAGCAAATTGGCAGCTCCAAAGAATTCTAATTTGCCTACTGTAATGGACTTTCCTTTGCAGAGTCTGATGAATCAGGCTTTTGACGAAGAAACAACCGACTGGGCCAATGGTTTGTTCCGTTTGTATGATTATCAGACTCAGGATTTGGTATATGCTAATCCTATGAATCTTTTGATTTTCCTGGATAATCACGATACTTCTCGTTTCTATAAAAAAGCAGAAGATACAAAGAACTTGAACCGTTATAAACAGGCAATGGCCTTTTTGTTGACAACTCGTGGTATTCCTCAGATTTATTATGGAACAGAAATTCTGATGGCTGCAGATAAAGGACAAGGAGATGGCTATTTGCGTTGTGATTTTCCAGGTGGATGGGCAGGTGACCCGATTAATTGCTTTACAGCTGCCGGACGTACTGAATTGCAAAACGAGGCTTTCGATTATACCCGTAAACTTTTGCAGTGGAGAAAGAATAACGATGTAATAGGAAAAGGTAGCTTGAAACACTATTCTATTGCAAATGGAGTGTATGTGTACGAACGTAGTTATCAGGGAAAATCGGTTGTAGTAATTATGAATGGAACAGATAAAGAACAGATCTTGGATTTGGCTCCTTATAAAGAAAGTCTGTCTTCGCAGCAGGCTATTGATTTCCTGACAGGAAAAACTGTAAATCTGGTGGATAAACTGTCTTTACAGTCACGGGAAACATTGATTTTATGTTTCTAACAGGTTTATATTATTGTTCCTTTTTTTAAAGTATAACTATTTGAATAATAATCTATTATTGATTATATAAAGAGGCTTTGATTTATATTTTTATTCTGAGAGTTATAATAAGTAATCAGACCCGATAGCTTTGCAATACACGTTCTGATAACGTTGACCCTTTAATACTTGAAGAACTATGAATTTGAAAAAACATTTAACCTTTGCAACTTTATTCTGCTGTGCCTTGTTGGCAAATGCGCAGAAACTGACTTCGCCGGACGGTAACTTAGTCATGAATTTCAGTCTGAATCAGGCTGGGGCTCCTGTATACGATTTGTATTTTAAAAACAAGGTTGTAATTAAACCGAGTACATTGGGACTTGAGCTGAAAAAGGAAGATGCTGATAAAAAAACAGACTTTGAATGGACAGAGCGGACTGATAAAGATCAGCTGGATATTAAAACTAACCTGATGAACGGATTTACTGTAGCTGATACTCAGACTGCCACTTTCGATGAAACATGGACTCCGGTATGGGGAGAAGAAAGCAGCATCCGTAACCATTATAATGAGTTGGCTGTAACCTTGAATCAAGCTATGAATGATCGGAAAATGGTGATTCGCTTCCGTTTGTTCAACGATGGTTTAGGTTTCCGCTACGAGTTCCCACAGCAAAAGAATCTGAATTATTTTGTAATTAAAGAAGAACATTCTCAGTTTGCAATGGCAGGAGACCATACTGCTTTTTGGATTCCGGGAGATTATGATACACAGGAATATGATTATACAGTTTCTAAGTTGTCTGAAATCAGAGAGCGCATGAAAGAAGCGGTTACTCCTAATTCTTCACAGACTGTATTCTCACCTACAGGAGTACAGACAGCTTTGATGATGAAAACAGAAGATGGCTTGTATATTAACTTGCATGAGGCTGCTTTGGTAGATTATTCTTGTATGCATTTAAATCTGGATGATAAGAATATGGTGTTTGAATCATGGCTTACTCCAGATGCTAAAGGTGATAAGGGATATATGCAGACTCCGTGTCATTCTCCCTGGCGTACAGTGATTGTGAGTGATGATGCCCGTAATATTTTGGCTTCACGTATTACATTGAACTTGAATGAACCTTGTAAATATGCCGATACTTCTTGGATTAAGCCGGTGAAATATGTCGGAGTATGGTGGGATATGATTACCGGTAAGGGAAGTTGGGCTTATACAGATGAACTTTCAAGTGTAAAACTGGGAGAAACAGATTATAAGAATACCAAACCAAATGGTAAACACTCTGCTAATACTGAAAATGTAAAACGTTACATTGATTTTGCCGCAGCACACGGTTTTGATGCAGTACTGGTTGAAGGATGGAATGAAGGATGGGAAGACTGGTTTGGAAAGAGTAAAGACTATGTGTTCGATTTTGTAACTCCGTATCCGGATTTTGATGTGAAAGAAATTCATCGTTATGCAGCAGATAAAGGTGTGAAGATGATGATGCATCATGAAACTTCTGCTTCTGTACGTAATTATGAACGTCATATGGATCAGGCTTATCAGTTTATGGTAGATAACGGATACAATTCTGTGAAGAGCGGATATGTAGGCGATATTATTCCACGTGGCGAACATCATTATGGACAATGGATGGTAAACCATTATTTGTATGCTATAACTAAGGCTGGAGATTATAAGATTATGGTTAATGCGCACGAAGCGGTACGTCCTACAGGCCTTTGCCGTACATATCCTAATCTTATCGGTAATGAGTCTGCTCGTGGTACTGAATATGAATCGTTCGGTGGAAATAAAGTGAATCATACTACTATCCTGCCGTTTACCCGATTAATTGGAGGTCCGATGGATTATACTCCGGGTATTTTTGAAACTGATTGCAGTAAGATGAATCCGAATAATAATTCTCGTGTCCGTTCTACTTTGGCTCGTCAGTTGGCATTGTATGTAACGATGTATAGCCCATTGCAAATGGCCGCAGATATTCCGGAAAATTATGAACGTTTCATGGATGCTTTCCAGTTCATTAAGGATGTAGCGATCGATTGGGATGAAAGCAAATATTTGGAAGCAGAGCCGGGTGAGTATATTACTATTGCCCGTCGCGCAAAAGGTACAAACGACTGGTATGTAGGCTGTACAGCTGGCTACAATGGTCATGAATCGAAATTGGCATTGGATTTCCTTCAACCGGGAAAGAAGTATGAAGCAACTATTTATGCCGATGCAAAAGATGCTAATTGGGAAACCAATCCACAGGCTTATACTATCACCAAGAAAAAGGTAACCAATAAGAGTAAATTGACTCTGAAAGCTGCCATAGGAGGTGGATACGCTATTTCTATAAAAGAAATAAAATAAACAAAGTAAGAACTCTTTATCATAGGAGGACACTGGCTTTGTCTTCCTATGATATTATATAGATTTGGTTTATTGATGTTTATATAAGGTAAGGAATAAAAAATTATCTTATTTGAAAAGGTTGAGATTCGTATCGTTTTCAATAGGTATTTATTACGATAATATTCTAATACTTTAATTTAATAATATGAAAATAGAAGGAATGAAAAAAATGAGTAAGTTCTTGCTATTATGGTTAGTAGGAGTTTTACTTTCTGTACAAGCCTTTGCACAAGGCATTACAGTTAAGGGTGTGGTGAAAGATAATACCGGTGAGCCGGTTATCGGTGCAAACGTATTGGTGAAAAACACTACCAATGGTACTATTACTGACTTTGATGGTAATTTTACGTTAAATGCTAATAAGGGAGATATTGTAGTTATTTCCTTTATTGGATATAAAACTCAGGAGTTGCCTGCTGCAGCTATGATGAATGTAATTCTGAAGGATGATTCAGAAATGCTTGATGATGTAGTTGTAATTGGTTATGGTTCTGTGAAGAAAAGCGACTTGAGCGGTTCGGTTGTTGCCATTAAAGCAGAAGAAATGAATAAGGGTGCAGTGACTTCTCCTCAAGAGTTGATGCAGGGTAAAGTTCCGGGATTGTCTGTTGTGTCAGGCGATGGTGGTCCGGGGTCTGGTGCAACTATTCGTATCCGTAGCGGAGCGTCTTTGAATGCAAGTAATGATCCTTTGATTGTGATTGATGGTATCCCTACATCCAATGATGCAGCTCCTGGTACATCGAATGCATTGGCAACAATTAATCCTAACGATATTGAAACATTTACCGTTTTGAAAGATGCTTCTGCTACCGCTATCTATGGTTCTCGTGCATCTAACGGTGTCATTATTATCACTACTAAAAAAGGTTCTACAGGCAAGATTAAAGTAGCTTACAATAGTACCTATACATACAAAGATCCTTATAAGCGTTTGAATACAATGAGTGCTGGCGAGTTCCGTCAGGCAATGCAACAGCAGTATCCTGTAGGTACAACAGCTGGTGATGCTGTTAATTCTATTTTGAATATGTATCCAGATCAGGCTACAGACTGGCAGGATCAGATTTATCAGGGAGGTTTGAGCACAGACCAGAATATTGCTGTCTCCGGTAAGGCTGGCTTTTTACCTTTCCGTGTATCATTTGGCTACAACAAAGAACGTGGTACATTGAAAACATCAGAATATGAAAGATATACCGGAGCCATTAATATGAATCCGAAATTCTTTGATGAGCATTTGTCTGTAGATATCAATGTAAAAGGTACAATCAATAATAACCGTTTTGCAGATTCTGGAGCGGTAGGAGCTGCGGCTTTCTACGATCCTACTAAGCCTGTATATACAGAGGCACCTTATGGTTACAATGATTATTATAACTGGACTGTTGTGACTCCTAATGCAGATGGAGGATATTCTTATGCTGCAAATAAGTTGGCAGGAGTCAATCCGCTGTCTTTGTTGGAAGATGTATACAATCATGGTACTACTAAACGTAGTTTGGGTAATTTGCAGTTGGATTACAAGTTCCACTTCCTGGAAGACTTGCATGCAAACTTAAACTTGGGATATGACGTAGCTACTACTACAGGTGACAACTATGTAAATCAGGGTTCATTCCAGGCAGCCAAGGATACAGACTTTACTAACGTAGGACAGGGTGGAAGCTGGAACAACCTTCGTAGAAACCATTTGTTGGATTTTTATTTGAACTATAAGAAAAATATAGAAGCCATTAAGAGTAACATCGACTTTATGGCAGGTTATTCATGGCAGCACTTCTATTATAGCAACTTTACACAGACACAGTCTAATGTAGTAGGTTTCGATACTTTCGGTGAAAAAGAAGGATGGACTTACAATGAAGAGACACAGCGCTATGTACGTGATGACAGCCGTAGAATTCCTTACGAAAACTATCTGGTTTCGTTCTTCGGACGTTTGAACTATGGTGTGATGGACAGATATTTGCTTACAGCTACCTTGCGTCGTGACGGTTCTTCCAGATTCAGCAAGAACAATCGTTGGGGTCTTTTCCCCTCTGTAGCATTGGCTTGGAGTATCATTAATGAGCCGTTCATGAAGAAGGCTACAGATGTATTGTCTAACTTGAAAATCCGTTTGGGATATGGTGTGACTGGTCAGCAGGAAATCGGTGACTACATGTATCTTACCAAATATGTGTTCAGTACTAACAACAACACTATGTACAACGGTACTTATCTGTTGAAACCGGATGGTTACAGCCCTGACTTGAAATGGGAGGAAACAACTACTTACAATATTGGTATCGACTATGGTTTCCTGAACAACCGTATTAACGGTAGTATCGAACTCTATAAGAAGAAAACAAAAGACTTGCTGAATACAGTAAGTGCTCCTGCCGGAACTAACTTTGTGAACCAGATTACAGCTAACGTGGGAACAATGGAAAACACCGGAGTTGAGTTCAACGTAAATGCAATGGTTATTCAGTCGAAAGACTTCTCTTGGGAACTGGGTTACAATGTAACTTGGAATACAAGTGAGATTACTCAGCTGACTGCAAATTACAATCCTGATTACGAAGGTATCGTAGCAGGTTCTGCTCCTTATGGAACCAATGTGGTGTTGTCAAGACATCAGGTAGGAAATACTCCTTATAACTACTGGTTGTTCCAGCAAGTATACGATGAAAATGGTAACCCCATTCAGAATGCATTGGTAGACCGCAATGGCGACGGACAGATTACAGATGCCGACCGCTATTTTACAGGAAAGAGTCCTTTGGCTGATGTATACATGGGATTGAGCTCACAGTTCACTTACAAGAACTGGGACTTGGGCTTCAACCTGCGTGCCAGCATCGGAAACTATGCATTTAATGCAAGTGTGGCAGACAATGCATCGCTGAATAATTTCGGTAACCAGGGTTCGTTGTCTAACTTGTATAAGACTGCAGTCGATGCAACCGGCTTTACTGCTACAAGTACAATTGAACAGAAATGTAGTGACCTGTTCCTGGAAAATGCATCTTACGTGAAGATGGATAATATCACATTGGGATATTCTTTCAAGAAGTTCTTTACTGATAAGATTTCAGGACGAATCAGTGCATCTGTACAGAATGTCTTTACTATTACCAACTACTCGGGTATGGATCCTGAAATGTCGGGTACAGGTATCGACAATAATATCTGGCCTCGCCCCAGAACATTTACACTTGGACTTAATCTTAACTTTTAATACGATTGACATATGAAAATAAAAAATATAACAGCTTCATTGATTGCATCGGTTATGTTGCCGTTAACCGGATGTGTGGGAGATTTGGATGTATTCCCATTGGATGATCAGGTGATTTCATCCGATAAGGCTTACTCTGATGCAGAAAGCTATACAAAGGCATTGAATAAGATTTATTCTGTATGGGCTCTTTCAGGACAGGATGGCTCTGGTTCTTCAGATATCAGCGGACTCGATCCCGGTAACACTGTATTCTTGCGTTCTTGGTATACACTGCAGGTGGGTACTACGGATGAAGCAAAGTGTGCATGGAATGATGCTTGGGTAAAATCTATCAATAGCCTGACTTGGAGTACTGCGCAAGTAGAATCTATCGAAGGAGTTTACCAGAGAGGTATGTACGTGGTGGCTTTGGTAAATGACTTTATGAAAAATATCGGCAATGCTCCCGAAGGAGTCAATAAAGAACAGTATGCAGCAGAGGCTCGTTTCTGCCGTGCGTTGGCTTATTATGCTCTGATGGATGTGTTTGCACGTCCGCCTTTTATTACTGAGAGCAATTACTCGTTGGCTCCTACTCAGTTGAGCCGTGCAGAGTTGTTCAACTGGATCGAATCGGAACTGACTGGTATTTATAATTCTTTGCCCGATAAACCAGTATATGGTTATGCTGGAAAATCTGCTGTCGATGCACTGTTGGCCCGTATGTATCTGAATGCAGAAGTCTATACAGGAACTCCCCGATATAAGGACTGTATCACTCGTTGTAACAATATCATAAGCAGTCAGAACTATCAGTTGGCAGAAAATTATGCCGAACTGTTTATGGCAGACAATGGCGAAAACCCTACAGCCAATAGAGAGATTATCTATCCTGTTTGTTTTGATGGTGTTTCTGCCCAGTCTTATGGAATCGGAGCTATCATTTTGGGATCTCGTTCCAGCAGTGAATCCGGACCGGCTACTTATGGTTGTGATGCAGGATGGGATGGATTCAGATCTACAGGAAATCTGGTTCGTTCATTCGAGTTTGAAACTACTGATGAAAGTCAGTGGACTGCAGAAAACATCCTGGATAAACGCGGTATATTTTATAGCAACAACCGCAATATTGATATCGTAACAATGGCTCAGACTACCTTTACAACAGAAGGATGGGCAGTTTACAAATATACCAATCTGGCCAGTGATGGAACAGCAGGAAAGAATACCACTTTCCCTGATACCGACTTCCCTCTCTTCCGTTTGGCTGACGTATACCTGATGTATGCAGAAGCTACTGCCCGCGGCGGTGAAGGAGGCAATATGCAGGATGCCGTAAACTATATAAATGAACTGCGTGCCCGTGGATACGGCAATCATGACCATGATATTGATGCCAGCTGGTTGACTGCTACAGCAGAAGTTGGTGGTACAAAGGCTTCAGTACAATATGGTAATATTCTGAATGAACGTGCCCGTGAGATGTATTGGGAAGCTACACGCCGTACCGACCTGATTCGCTTCGGACTGTTTACCGACTCAAAATATACTTGGGCTGAAAAAGGCGGTGTAATTACTGGTGTTGGTGTGGATAAAAAATATAATGTTTTCCCAATTCCTACTTCAGACTTGAGCGTAAACGGAAGTCTGGTTCAGAATGAGGGATATTAATAATCTTAATGGAATACAGATATGAAAAAAATATATAGTTATATTGCAGCATTGGGTGCAGTGCTTTTGTTGAATGCCTGCGACAGTGATTTGGAAAAGGTAACTTATAATAGTGCTGAAGCGGTGCCGGCTGCGCTTGAGGAGATAAAAACTTCTTGCGTATTGGAGAATAAAAAAGCAGACGAAGTGGCACTTACCTTGAATTGGAAAGCACCGAAGTTGAATTATTCGGGAGGCTACAGTGCAGCTGTTACCAATTATATAGAGATGGATGTGGCACAGAATAATTTTGCCAATAAGATGACTTTGTCGGCTGCTACCATCACTGATGTAACCAAGAGCTTTACTCATGGGGAATTGAACACCAATATCCTTAAACTGCTGAAGGACGGCTATGGTATGGATGTAGAAAAGGATCCGGAAACATTTGTGGCCCGTGACTTTGAATTTAGAATCCAGAGCTCTGTGTCTACAGAAGGTACTCCGGTTTACTCTAATGTCATAACAGTGAATATTACTCCTTATAGCATGGATATTGCTTATCCGGAAATTTATGTAATCGGTAATTATTCTAGCTGGGGATGGGACACTGCACAGTCTCTGTTCAGCTTCAAGGAAAATGAAGATTATGAAGGTGTAATAGACTTTAGTGATAAGGCTCAAGGCTTTAAGATTACTGGTGCCAAGGATTGGAACAACGGAAACTATGGTGCTTCTGGAGATGCGGTAATTGAGGATGAGGCTGCAGAAATCACATTGATTAATGACGGCGGTTCAAAAGACCTTTCTTGTTACTCGGCTTACCGTTTCTATCGCTTTACTTTCAATACTTCTACTTTGGTTCTGAAGAAGAATTTGAGCTTCAACCAGTTGGGTATTGTAGGAGATGCGGTAGGTAGCTGGGATAATGATGTGGTAATGGAATTTGATGCAGAAAAGCAGCGTTTCTATGCAGATGTAACCTTGACTGAGGGAGAGATGAAGTTCAGACTTGATGGAACTTGGACTACAAGCTTTGGCTCTTCTACCGAAGGACTGTTGGATAGTGGTGACAACATCAAGGTGCCGGCAGGTAACTATCGTGTATACGTCAACCTGAACAACTCTACTAATCAGACTTATGAGCTGAATGCAGAAGACTATAATAAATAAATTGTAGGTCTTATATATAAAGGTATGTCTGCTTTTGTGCAGGCATACCTTTGTTCTAATACTTTGAAACTCTTATGAAAAAGATTTGGTTTATTTGTATGTGGGCAGTCTGCATGTGTACTGCCTTTGTGTCCTGTACTGAGGACGAGAAAATCATTGTTCCTGCTCCAAAACCTAATATCCCGCCAGGAGAAGTTCCCGAAGGATTCAGCTGTTCTTCTTCTCCCGATGCCGACCAGCCTCTTACTCTTACCTTTAAGGCTGCGGCTTCTTCTGCCCTCTATGGATTTACGGGAGATGTATACCTCCATACCGGTGTAATTGTAGAAGGCCAATGGATGTTTGTACCGGCCGACTGGAATGAAAACATTGATAAGTGTAAATTCGAAAAGGATGCAGAAAAGGAAAATGTATGGAGCATTACATTGTCACCTTCTTTGCGTGAATGGTTTGGTTCGGGTACTACGCCGATTACCCAACTGGGTGTCATTATCCGAAGCGCTGACGGTACAAAGAAAGGGCTGGAAGCCGATGAGTTTATCACTGTGACTGATAACCTGTATACTGGTTTCGAGCCGGGAGAAGTGAAGAATCAGTCTTTGCCTGCCGGCATGCAGTATGGTATTAATACCGATGCTGCAACCAATTCTGTGACATTGGTACTTTATGACAAGGGAACTGATGGAGCACATCAGGACTATGCCTTTGTAGTGGGCGATTTCAATAATTGGACATTGGCCAATGACGAGACCTCACAGATGTATCGTGATGAGGCGGCCGGTTGCTGGTGGATTACATTAAGCGACCTTGATCCGTCTAAGGAATACCGCTTCCAGTATTATGTAGGTACAGAGATTGCGGGTTCCATGCGTTTGGGAGACCCTTATACCGAGAAAATCCTCGATCCGAACAACGATCAGTACATTCCTGAGAGCACTTATCCGAAAGCAGATATTGCTTATCCGGAAAAAGGGATTGGAATCGTATCTACCTTTAAGATTTCTAAGGAAAAATATGCTTGGAAAAATCCGGATTTCAAGATTAAAGATCCAGATAATCTGATGATTTATGAATTACTTTTCCGCGACTTTACCCGCAACAACGGTAGTGTAGATGTGGGCGATATTAAAGGGGCTTTGGCTAAACTGAAAGCCGGATATTTCCGTGACTTGGGAGTGAATGCCATCGAACTGATGCCTGTACAGGAATTTGAAGGAAACAATAGTTGGGGATATAACCCATTCTATTTCTTTGCCCTCGATAAGGCTTACGGTACAAAGGAAGACTACAAGGCTTTTATTGACGAATGTCATAGTCAAGGCATTGCCGTGCTGTTCGATGTAGTGTATAATCATGCAACTGGTTCGCATACTTTTGCCCGTTTGTTCTGGAATAGCTCTACCAATAAGACAGCCGATAACAATCCGTGGTTTAATGTAGATGCTCCTCATCCGTTCAGTGTATTCCATGATTTTAATCATGAATCGAAGCTTACCAGCGACTTTGTGAAGCGTAATCTGAAGTTTTTGCTCGATGAGTATAAGATTGACGGATTCCGTTTTGACCTGACAAAAGGCTTTACCAATACTCCATGCGATGAAGCCACTGCTAATAATTATGATGCAGGCCGTATCAAAATTCTGAAAGGATATTATGATGCGATTCAGGAAGCTAATCCGAATGCAGTGATGATTTGTGAACATTTGGTGGGCGATATGGGAGAAAACGAAGAGTTGGCGAACTATGGATTGAAGATGTGGAATAAGCAGTGTCAGGCTTATTATCAGACTGCTATGGGCTATGATTCTGATGGCAGTGGATTTGAGAATGTACGCTGGACAGGCAATGCCGGTAGTCATGACGGTTGGGTAAGCTACATGGAAAGCCACGATGAGGAACGAACGGCATACAAGCAGGTTGCTTATTCACAGGAACCTTTCCGTTCCAATTTGCAGGCACGCATGGCGCAGTTGGAGGTTAATGCAGCATTCTTCTTTACAATTCCGGGAGCAAAGATGATTTGGCAGTTTGAAGAACTGGGGTACGATGTGTCTATTAATGCCGACCTGCAGGGCAATGAATATCCGGATGATTCTCATCGGACAGATCCAAAACCTTTGCGCTGGGAGTATTTCAATGATTCGGCCAGAAAAAGATTGTACGATACCTATGGCAAGTTGATGAAACTTCGTCAGGCCAATCCGGAAGTCTTTGCACCGGAAGCCTTCCGAGAATGGCAGGTTGCTCAAGGTTACTGGGATAACGGACGTTGGATTCGTTTGCAAAGCACAAACGGTAAGCAACTGGTAGTGGTAGGAAACTTTACAACTTCAGAGATTACGGTTGCTAATGCACTGCCCAGTACCGGTAAGTGGTATAATATGGAAACAGGAGAAGAAGAAACAATATCTTCTACGTCGGTTACCTTGCCGGCTCATAGCTTCCGTGTGTATACAACATTTGCGGTACAATAAGTGTGTGAACATATAAATAGAGAGAGAAGACTTCGTATGAAGCCTTCTCTTTTTTTATGGCTGTCGTTTATTCTTATCGGGAAATAAGTGTTATATTACATTTCTATTTAATTTACATTGAAACGAATTTACAGAGATTTGAAAAGACTGTTACAATAAGGTGTTTGGATTATCGTCCTCTATATGCTATGAATGAATGGATTACTTTTGCGGAGGGTAAAAAGAAATCAACATTAAACATAGACATATAATAGAGTATGAAAAAAAGAATCATTCCTTTCTTAGGAATTGCTTCGTGGGGAGTTTTACTTCCTTATCCTGTTTTAGGGGAAACAGTAAGTAGTGATTTGAATCATGTATCCATGAGTACTTTAGCCCAGAGTGGAGAAAAGGTGCATGGACGTGTCGTTGATGAGAAAGGTGAAGCAATCATTGGTGCTAGTGTTTTGGTAAAAGGAACAACAAACGGTACTATTACAGATTTTAACGGTGAGTTTGATCTGGCTGTAGAAAAGAACAGCGTACTGGTTGTAAGCTACATTGGTTTTACTTCTTTGGAAATACGTCCGGAAGGTAAAAAGGAAATTGTAGTAACTATGAAAGAAAACACCGAATTGTTGGAAGAAGTTGTTGTGTTGGGTTATGGAGCTAACTCTCGTAAACAAGACTTGTCGGCATCTGTCGGTGTATTGAACAATACAGAAGAACTGACTTCACGTCCGGTTAGTTCTACTGAAGGGATGTTGCAAGGACAATTAGCCGGTGTTACAGTACAGTCGAATGGTGGAGACCCTACTTCTGCACCTTCTGTAGTAATCCGCGGACAAGGTTCTCAGAATGAAAACGGTGAAAAAGTTCTTTGGGTAGTCGATGGAGTCCCTGGAGCACCGATTACTTCTATGAATGATATCGAATCGATTGTAGTATTGAAAGATGCTGCATCGGCTGCTGTATATGGTGCACAGTCGGGAGCCGGAGGTGTTATCTTGGTAACTACCAAGAAAGCAAAAGAAGGTGCTCCTTCTGTTACTTACGATGCTACATTTGGTATTCGTCAGGCAACTAACCTGATTGAGCCTTTGAATGCAGAAGAGCAGTTGCAAATGAGAAAAATCTCTTATGCTAATGCCAATACTTCTTTACCCGATGGCTGGGATGTAAATAAAAACCCATGGATTGCGACTACACGTACAAACTGGATGGATGAAATTTTCCGTACAGCTTTCTATCAGCGCCATAATGTGGCCATGAACGTGGGTACAGAAAATGCTTCAAACCGTTTGTCATTATCTTATGACAACGATCAAGGTGTATTGATTAATACATTCAACAAGAATCTGTCTTTGCGTTATAACGGACGTTTCAAACTGAACAAATGGGTGACTGTAACGGAAGATTTGATATGGAAGAATACCGAAAAACGTAAATCAGATACAAAATCTGGTTATACAGGAGCTATCTTGTCGGCAGTGTATATGCCAGCCAGTGCTACTGTGTACAATCCGTTGGATGGTTCGTATGGAGGTGTAACTACAGAAGACCCTGCATATATTGAAAAATATGGTTCAAACTATGCCGATATCCATGGGGATGCGGTGAATCCGGTGCGTTTGCTGGAAGCAGACAACCGCTACGATAGAACAAGTGATGTATGGTCTACTACCAGTTTGGAGATTGCCAATATCCTGCAGGGATTGAAGTTTACCAGCCGTTTTACTTATAACTTGCAGAGCAATTATTATAAGAACTTTGCTCCGATTCGCGATGAAGTTGGAAAACCTAATTTGAACAACGAACTGGACGAGACTACTTTCCGTTCAGATACATGGAAAACAGAAAATACATTGACTTACGACCGTATTTTCGACAAACACAGCATCGGAGCTTTGGTATCTACTACTGCCGACCATTACAACAAGCGTGGTTTGGAAGTAACAGGTACTGATTTCTCTGACGAAACTGCTTATCTTCAGTATTTGGCTTATGCAGGTTCTGTAGCTGCAGAAGATTATCTGGAAGGTCCTGATGCCAACGTTTCTGTAATTGCACGTCTGGCTTATTCTTACGATGACCGCTATTTTATCACAGCTTCCTGGAGACGTGACTATGCCGGACGTTTGCCAAAAGAAAACAATTACGGTGATTTCCCTGCTGCTACATTGGCATGGAAGATTTCGAATGAAAAATTCTTCCCGAAAAACGATTTGGTAAACCTGGTAAAACTGCGTGCGTCATGGGGACGTGTAGGTAACTTGGGTTCTATCGACTATAACTACCGCTCGGCTGTCTTAGGGCAGGATTTCTCTACTGATTATGGACAGTATGGACAGCACTCTTCATGGGGAAATGTAATTTATAACTCGATTGCTGTAAATCCGGATCTTACTTGGGAAACTTCAGAACAGTGGGATTTAGGTTTGGATCTTGATTTATTCCAGAACCGTTTGTCTTTGCAGATGGACTACTTCGATAAACGTACTTTCAATCTGATTCAGACACAAACCATGAACTGGCCTTCTACTATTGGTCTGGATGCCATGTTGGTAAACCAGGGTGAAGTGCGTAACCGTGGTTTCGAACTGCAAGCAAACTGGAGTGATCGGATTAACAAGAATTTCTCATATTATATAGCCGGTAACTTTTCTTACTTGAAAAACTGGGTATCGGATATAGGTGTGAAAAATGCAGACGGTACACCGGGAGTATGGGTTGGTGAAGGAGAATTCCGTTCTACACTGCCTTATATGTATCAGACAGCAGAAGGTCAGCCGCTTAATTCTTACTACTTGATTAAGACCGATGGTATTTTCCAAAGTGATGCAGAAGCTGCAGCTTATGTAGACAAGAACGGAAACCGTATTCAGCCGGATGCTGTAGCTGGTGACTTGAAGTTTGTAGACTATAACGGAGACGGTAAGATTGATGATGATGACCGTCAGTATTGTGGTAGCGCTACTCCGAAAACAACCTTTAGCTTCTCTGGAGGTATTACTTACAAGAAATTGTCAGTAAGTGCAATGTTCCAGGGTGTAGGTGGAGCTCAGTCACTGTATGTTGCAAAATGTATGTTGCTCAGCGATGTAGAAGGTAACTTCAACCGTTCGAAAGAAATCTTGAATGCATGGAGTGAAACCAATACTTCTTCTAATATTCCACGTTTGTCTAAGAACGACCCGAATGGAAACTTTACTACTCCATCCGACTGGTATTTGGAAGATGCTTCTTACTTGCGTTTGAAAAACCTGACTGTATCTTACGACTTGAGTGATTATCTGCGTAAATGGTCACATATGAAGGAAAGAAACAGTAGCCTGATGGTATACCTCAGTGGTGAAAATCTGTTCACTATTACAGATTATTCGGGTATGGATCCTGAAACAGGTGGATACGATGCCTTGAAATATCCTGTATCTCGAGTATTCTCTTTCGGTCTTAAACTTACTTATTAATAATTGAATGAACATGAAAAAATATATATCAGTTTTAGCGTTGTCTGTTGCCTTGCTTAGTTCGTGCAGCGATTTTCTGGATGTGCAGTCTGAAGGAAATCCTATCACAAACGCTTATTTTACCAATGACCAACAAGCCATTGATGCAATAGACGGACTTTATAAACCTTTCCATAAGGAAACCATGTTCGGACGTGACTTGTTCTGGGAACAAGGAGCCGGATGTGACGTAGTATGGGGACGCTCCAGAAGTTTCAACACCTTGGCTACAATGGCTTATACCGGTGATGAGAGTCCGTTGAAAAGTGCATACGAATTGCTTTATCAGAATATTTCCCGTTCAAACTGGATTATTCAGCAGTTGCTGAAAAAACAAAAAGAAAAAGAACTTTCAGAGATAGAGCAGAGAAGTTTGGGAGAAGCTTATTTTATGAGAGGTTTTGCTCATTTCTATGTAGCCTATCGTTATGGAACAGACGAACAGGGAGTACCTTTCATGCGTTACGAAGATCTGCCAGGCGATTATGATAACTCGATTCCTCCTCAGCAGAAATCAGTAGAAGATAACTATCAATATATCATTGAAGATATGGATCAGGCTATCCGTTACCTGCCCAAATTCGAAGAGTATGATACAGATAACAGAGGTCGTGCACATCAGGCAGCAGCTGTAGCTTACAAAGCAAAAGTATATGCTTACTGGGCTACATGGGATGCTACTCAGTGGGAGAATGTAATCAAAATGGTTGATTTGCTGGAAACAGACTATGGACGCGACCTGAATCCTTCTTTCTCTCAGCTGTTTTCTTCAGAATATGCTGATTTCTGGAATCAGGAATATCTTTGGACTATTCCTTCGGATGGTGGAAATATTGGTGGAGGAATAGACTTCCCCGGAGTTGTATTGGAAAATAAAGGATGGGGTGTTTACAATGGCTGGGGACAGTTGAAGCCTACTCTTGATATCTACGAAGAAATGGCGAAAGATGGCGCCGGAAACGAACGTCTTGTACGCTCTATTCTTGAGTATAATCAGGAATTCGAATATTTCGGTTCGTCAAGAGTCTTCTATTCTACATCCGATTATCACGCCGGCTTTATGATTAATAAGTATATGGATCCGTTCAAACATAAAAATCCGGTAGAGAATGGATATGTGAATGCAGATGGAGACTGGCCTACCGTACGTATGAATTTCCCGATTATGCGTTTTGCAGAAATGAAACTGTTCCGTGCTGAGGCTTATCTGATGACTAACCGTGCTGATTTGGCTAAAGGAGATTTGGATGATATCCGCGAACGTGTCGGTTTGCAGCCACTTGATCATACTCCGACAATGGCTGACTTGTATCATGAACGTCGTTGTGAGCTGGCATTCGAGTTTACTGACCATTTGTTCGATTTGAAACGTTGGGCTCAGTCTTCTAATGCAGAAATCAAGGCTTTGGCAGAAAAAGAACTGAATGCTCGTCCTCGTATCCGTAAGTATGACGATCGTTCAAATCCGGAATCAACCTGGACTGAAGCTTATTATGAAGATTATACCAACAAACGTCCTTATGAACAGTATATGAGAGTTTTCCCTTATCCTTCGGATGTAGTGAAGAACTCAAATGGCAAACTGAAGCAAAATAAAGGTTATTAAAAAGTAAATAGGTATAAATAGTATAACTTTGTAACCGTCGATTCTGGATTTCGCTCGTCTGAGAATTGGCGGTTATATTATTTTTCAAACATTAATCTGTAAACTGAAACATATGAAGACAACACATTTTCTTGTATCTTCTTTATTTGTAGCGGGTTTTTCTTTATTGGGACACAATACGGTAGTAGCGCAACAATATCCGGTCAGAATTCATTCGCATAATGATTATAAGCAAACAGTACCTTTCTACGAGGCTTATTCACAGAAAGTGTATTCGATAGAAGTTGATTTGTTTTATAAAGGCAAGGAGTTTTATGTGGCTCACGACGAAGAGGATATTAATCCGGAGTTAACCTTCGATGCTTTGTATCTGAATCCTATTCTGTCACTGTATCGTCATAATGAAGGCAGAGCGTGGAAGGGAGCGGATGAGAAAATGCAGTTGCTGGTAGAAATCAAGTCGGATAATACTGACGCTTTTCTGAAAGCATTGCAGCGTAAACTGAACAAGTATCCGGAAGTATTCAATCCGTCAGTCAATCCGTATGCGGTTCATATTGTGATTACAGGTAATGTGCCAGAGCCCGAAGACTTTGACAAGTATACTTCTTATATTCTTTTCGATGGCAATTTATCAGAAGACTATACAGAAAAGCAACTTGAACGGGTAGGGGTATTCAGTACCAATTTCCGTGACTTGTCGAAGTGGAATGGAAAAGGCTCATTGGTAAAAGAAGACAAGAAAAAAGTGGTTGCTGCTATTGAAAAGGCACATGCTCAGGGTAAGCAGATCCGCTTTTGGGGAGCTCCCGATGGTATGACTGCCTGGAATACTTTCCATATGTTGGGAGTAGATTATATCAATACGGATAAGGTAGAGAAGTGTACAGCTTTTTTCAGTGACTGGCATAACAAGCATTATGAGATTGCTTCAAAAGCTGTAGAGTCGGTACAGGGGGTAACCAAGACAGATCGTCTGGACAAGACTACTCACGATTTTGAGGGATTCAAGAATGAGAAGTTGCAGTTGGCAGAGCCGGTGAAGACTTATGTTCCTTCATTTGAATCCGATGGAACAGACCGTCCGGTGAAGAATGTCATTTTCCTTATTGGTGATGGTATGGGATTGGCACAACTTACAGCTGCAGATCGTGTAAACAAAGGCTTGACCATATTGAATATGCAGCATCTGGGACTGATTTCCACTTCAGCAAAAGATGCCTTTACTACCGACTCGGCAGGTGCCGGAAGTGCATTGGCTACTGGAGAGCAGAATAATAATCGTCATATCAGTATGAGTGAGGATGGAGTGGCTTATCCTTCGTTGACCGACTTCTTTGTAGAACAGGGAAAACAGTGCGGGGTTGTGACTTTGGGAAATGTGGCCGATGCTACACCGGCGGCATTTTATGGACATACTACTGAGCGTGATAATGCCGATGAGATTACTCGTGAACTGCTGAAAGGAAAGATTTCTTTACTGGCTGGTAGTGGTATGAGTAACTTCAAAGACAGAAAAGACGGAGTTGACTTATTGGCTGAGCTTCAGAAAGAAGGTTATCAGGTAGTTACAGAAGTGGCAGATATCAAGGCCGACGGAAAGAAAACCATCTGCATAGACGAAGAAATGGAAAAAGCGGCAGAAGCAAAGACCATCGGCTTATTGGCGGAAACAACTGCCCGTTCTATCGATAAATTGAGCAAGAGTTCTCCTGAGGGATTCTTCCTTATGGTGGAAGGAGCAAAAATTGACTATGCCGGACATTCCAATTGCTTCCCGGGTTCGATAGTAGAGACTTTAAGTTTTGATATGGCAGTGGCTGAAGCCTTGAAGTTTGCCGACAAGAACGGAGAAACGTTGGTAATTGTAACAGGCGACCATGAAACCGGTGGTTTGACCTTGATAGACGGTAGTAATGAAACGGGATATATGACGGCTCTTTATGTGACCGACGACCATACACCGATTATGCTTCCGGTATTTACTTACGGCCCGCAGGCAAATAAGTTTATCGGTAAGTATGCCAATTATGAAATAGCCCGTAAAATTAAGGCGTTGATGAAAAAATAATATTGCGAAGACAATAAATTTATGGAAAAGGCTGTATCGGATATTTTCTGATATAGCCTTTTCATGTTTAGGGATAGATTTGTATATGTACAAAAGTAAATGGAAATTCTTCTGGAAGTACGCTATATTCAGCGACGATGTCTGTATATTCGACGTCGTTGGCTGTACATTCAGCACCGTCGGCTCTCTATCCGGCGTTGTCGGTGATAGGATATAACTTGGATTGTATAGCGATGCTATTGAATGAAAGTAACTTGTTCTTTATGGAATACAGCCCCTTATGCGAGAGGACAAATAGAAGACAAAAGTGGAAAAATACCCGTATTAGAGAGAATTGGGAAAAATAATTTTGTATTTTTGGTTCTCTGTTAATGAAAGAATCAATATGAAAATACCCTTATTCCTCTTCTGTTGCATGCAGTTGTTACTGTTCTCTTGTAATCAGGAACTGTTTATTGACGAGCTTTCACCTTCGGTCAATGGAAGCAGTGTTCAAAGTGACGGGAGTACGATGTGCATCGATTTAGGAACAGGTGACTGGAGTATTAATTCTGTATATACTGATGAAGGAACTCTTTATGGTGATATTTACGATTTAGAGGGACATTTGCTTTCGGGAGATAAGCCTTTATGTAGTGAGGGGCTGGTGCGTATGGTGAGCCGTCATCCCATGGTGGATTTTGTATTGGAACGTAATCGTACTGATGAACTGTTGCTGACGGTAAAGGAAAATCCGGGAGGAGTAGCTTTTCCGCTTTTTATTGTGGTAGGCAATCAGTATGAGGCACGTACTATTAATTTATCTTTAGAACCCTCAGAGCCTTATCGGCTGGATAGTATATCTTATGTCCTTTATTCTTATGGAGTTCGGGATAGCCTTTCGTTTGCAAACGGAGATGAAACAGTCGTGGTATGTAACAGCCATTCGTCTCAGTCTCTTCAGAGTCTGATATATCCTTTTCGGAATGCATCTGCTTGGGTTAAGTTTACTGCTTTAGGCCGGGAACCGTTGGATTTATTGGGTACCGATCGGCCTTTGGTGCATATTCCGGTTCCGTCGGACTTCTGGCTTATACTGTCGGATGGAACGTATGCTCTTTCGAGTGAATATATTCCGGTTGCAATATCCGAACAGCTGAAATTTGTTTCGGAGAAAGTTACGGTACCTCCTTTGCAGAGCATGACTATTAAGACCAAATGTTGGTATGAAGAGAAAAGTATTGACTGTACACTGTATGTTACCCATCCGCGTACCGGAAGAAAACGTCAGATTAATGCGGTATGCGAAAGACTTGACCCTGTAGATTATACTTTATATTATGAAGCAATTCCCGAATAAAATATGGAATATCATTTTCAGAATACTTTGTCTGGGAGGGATGATGGCAGGAGGTGTATCCTTTGTATGGGGGCGGTCTGTTCTTCCCGATACTTTGGATACCGGATCGGTACACCGTATCGGCATGGATTTGCGTCCTGCGTATGTGTTTCCTACCCATGGCTTTTTCTGCGGAAACAATGCTAAAGGCAAATCTGTGAATACCCAACTGGCGGCACATTTTAGATATTCTTTTCAGTTTTCTCCTGCTTCTCGTCTCAGACAACTTTATCCGTATGCTTATCAAGGGGTAGGAGTGGCTTATAACACTTTTCCTCAAACGTCGGAAATGGGTAATCCGGTTGCTGTTTATGTATTTCAAGGTTCTCGGATAGCCCGTTTCTCTTCTCGTCTTTCATTGGATTATGAATGGAATTTCGGGGCTTCGTTTGGATGGAAAAAATACAATCGGGAAACAAATCCATACAATGATGTGGTAGGGTCGGCTATCAATGCTTATATCAGTGCCGGTTTTTTCTTGAATTGGCAATTGTCTCCAAAATGGAATCTGACGGCAGGTATCGATTTTGTACATTACTCCAATGGAAACACTAATTATCCTAATTCCGGGGTCAATACAGTAGGAGCCCGCATCGGTTTGTCGCATACATTGGGGCAGGAAGCAGGGAGGCAGCATGTGTCTGAACATTGGGAGAAACTTTCGGGCAGGCAGCGTTTCTGTTATGATTTTGTGGTGTATGGTTCTACCCGTAAAAGAGGGATTATGTGGGATGAAGAGCATGGTGAATTGATTCCCGGGTCGTTTGGAGTAGCTGGATTAAACTTTAATCCCATGTATATTGTAAACAAGTATTTCCGGACAGGTATATCGCTTGATGCACAGTATGATGAAAGTGCTAATTTACGGGAATTTCGCGTGGAAGGGACCAGTGGAGAAAATATCAAATTCTATCGTCCGCCGTTTCGTGAACAGATTGCCGTAGGAGTATCCTTACGTGCTGAACTGAATATGCCAATTTTTTCGGTAAATGTGGGAATCGGACACAATTTGTTTTTTACAGGAGAAGATACACGTGGCTTTTATCAGATATTGGCCTTGAAAACCTTTCTTACCCGGCATGTTTTTCTTCATGTGGGATATCAGTTGAACAACTTTAAAAATCCGAATAATTTAATGTTAGGGATAGGATACCGTTTCGGAAGATAAAAGTTCGGATATAGCAAAGGCTCCCGAAAGCAATATTCTGTTTTCCTTTCAGGAGCCTTTGTATGGTGTGTGGAAGAAGATTTGTCTTTTCCCACAGTATGTAAGAATAACAGTGTTATCCTAACAGTTCTTTTACTTTGGCAGAGATGGCGCGTCCTTCTGCAAGGCCAGCCAGTTCTTTGCTGGCAACACCCATTACCTTACCCATATCTTTGCCACTTGTAGCACCTGTACGGGCAATGATTTCTTTCAGCTTAGCTTCCAGCTCTTCTGCCGACAATTGTTTGGGCAAGTAAGCTTCGATAACGTGTACCTGAGCCATTTCTGCTTCAGCCAGGTCGGCACGTCCCTGTCCTTCGTATACAGCGGCTGAGTCTTTACCCTGCTTTACCAGTTTCTGCATGATTTTCAGTGCAGCATCGTCAGTCAGTGTATCGTTGGCTCCCGGAGCTGTCTTGGCTTCGAGGAAGAATTTCTTTACATTGCGCAAGGTTTCCAGTTTTACCTTGTCTTTGGCTTTCATAGCCTCTTTGATATCATTGCTGATTTGATCGAATAAATCCATAGTCGTATTTTTTATTGATATAGTTTAAAATGTAATAATGCCTGAGTTTGTATCAGTCGTTTCCGATTGGTTGCTGACAGGAGCATCAATGGTTGACTTCGATTTGATACTTTCCAAAATCAGTTTGGTACGCTGATAAGTAGGACTTGCTTCAACCATGCTGATGATGTCGTCGTTGTCCAAATCTTCCTGTGAGAAAGTATAGATATTGAAGCGGCGTTTGTCTTTGTTGCTCTTGATGATGCTTTCGCCGTAGTATTCGTCACGGCGTTCGTCGCGGCGCTGTTCTTCTTCTTCCAGTTTTTCCAGGCGTTGCTGTTCTTCTGCCGAACGTTTGTTGAGCAGATTGTCCATACCCGGAATATTCTTGATACCGAATCCGGTAGCCAGAATGGTAAACTTTACTTTGTTCTCCAGTGCATCATCGATATAAAGACCCCATTTGGTTTCCACATCTTTTCCAAAACGGCTCATGAAATCGTGAACTTCGTTCATTTCTTCCATCATGAGGTCGTTCTGGCTGCTGTATGAAATATTGAACAGAATCTTTTTGGAGTTGAATATATCATTGTTGTTCAGCAACGGAGAGTGCAGGGCATCGTTGATGGCCTGTGTTACACGGCCTTCCCCTTCGCCGAATCCGGTACTCATGATAGCTACACCTCCGTCTTTCAAAACGGTTTTCACGTCGTTGAAGTCGAGGTTGATTTTACCACGTATCGTAATGATTTCGGCTATGCTTTTTGCTGCAATAGAAAGTGTGTCGTCTGCTTTACCGAAAGCATTCAATACACTGATATCGGAATACACATCGCGCAGACGCTCGTTGTTGATAACAAGCAGTGCATCTACGTGCTTGCTCATTTCTTCTACGCCATCGAGTGCCTGGTCGATTTTCTTATTTCCCTCGAATACAAATGGAATCGTCACAATCCCTACAGTCAGGATGCCCATATCCTTGGCAGTCTTTGCAATGATAGGAGCTGCACCAGTACCGGTTCCTCCACCCATACCGGCTGTGATGAATGCCATTTTACAGCCGTCGTTCAACATGTTTTTTACATCTTCCAAACTCTCTTCTGCGGCTGCACGTGCGCGTTCGGGACGGTTTCCGGCTCCCAGTCCTTCGCTTCCCAACTGAAGTTTGATAGGTACAGGCGATTCGTCGAGTGCCTGATTATCTGTATTGCAAACCACGAATGTTACATCGTGGATTCCTTCTCTATACATATGGTTGACTGCGTTGCCACCGCCACCACCTACACCGATGACCTTGATGATGCTCGGTGTTCCACCTTGAAAATCGAATGGCATAATTGTTTCGTCAGACATAGCTTCTTTTTCTTATATGTGGTGAATATTTTAATCTTTCATGATATCATCGGCCCCTTCCTTAATCTTTTTCATAAAGATACGGAACGGATTGTTATCATCTTTCTCTCGTTTGATTTCGGCTATCAGTTCGCCAATTTCATCGGCACGTTCATGCAGACCAATTGCTTTGGCCTCTTCAGCCTTGGCAAGAGCTGATTTATAGTTTTTCTTGCCCAATAACCGTTTGGCTTCTTTGATAAGATTGTCACAGTTTTCCAGTTTTTCACGCTTTCTCTGCTCTTCTGCCTCTTTTTCTCTGCGGATACGTTCCTCTTCTTCGGCTTTCTTTCTGGCTTCTTCTGCTTTACGTTTCTGCTCTTCGATGTCTTCGAAAATTGTACGCTGGTAGCCATGCGGGTCTATCTTGCAACAGTTTTCCTTGCCGGCATAAAGCAGTCCTAAAAGTGTATTATGCGTACCGTCTTTAGGTATTTCAACAGTTCCGGTCAAGCTGACTTCGCCAATTGGGACGATTCGGATTTTCTCGATATGAGTCAGACGGGCAAAGGCTTTGTCGAAATTGGGAAGATTGGAGGCTCCTCCTGTTACAATGACGCCTGCAAGCAACTTGTCGCTGTAGCCTGAAAGAAGGATCTGATTCCAGACGTTTGTCAGGATTTCTTTCACACGTGCTTCTACAATATCCTCCAACTTGCGTGCCTTGATAGAATATTTCCCGTCAATAATGAATTCTTTGTTGGGGTCTGCTTCGTATTCTGCAGTATCGGTATAAGCACTGGCATATTGTAACTTCAAATGTTCTGCATCTTCTTCTTCAATCTGCAGGCTGCAAATATCCTTTGTGATGGCATTACTGCCCAAAGGAATGACAGCCAAATGACGGAGAATATTGCTTTTATACACTGCTACAGTGGTAGTATCCGCTCCGAAGTCAATCAGAGCACATCCTGAGCGCTTTTCACTGCTGCTTAAAACGATATCGGCAGTGACTGAAGGAGATAGTAAGTATTCGGCAACTTCGTATCCTGCTTGTCTTACACATTGCTCGATGCTGCTTTTTAAAGTATTGCGGGCAATGATATTGAGATAACGTCCTTCGATATGATCGGAAGGAATACCTACAGGTTCGGTTGTCAAGTTGTTGCCAACTTTATATTCTTGTGGTTCTACGGCAAGTATTTCTTTGTCCGGCAAAGCAATTTCACGGTTGCTTTTCATCATAGAATCAATCAAAGCCTGTGATATTTTGGTATCTTCATCCAGTTGTTTGACTTCTGTATGATGAATGCTGCGTACAGACTGTCCTCCCATACCCACATACACTTTCTTGATGGATGCCTGTAAAGTGCTTTCCAATTGCTTGATGACTGAGCTCAGTCGCTGGGTGGTTTTGTCTAAGTTATAAATCACTCCTTTCTTTATGCAGTCGGCAGAATACTCATTGGCATAGGCAAGAATCTGTATGCTTCCGTCTGCGTTTTTTTTCCCGGCAACGCCTGTGATTTTGGTTGATCCCAGCTCGATTGCTACTATAAAATCTGTTACTGCCATATCTTAATTCTCCTTTTTTGTACAAATAATTTGGTTGCTGAACTCTATACTGATACGTTCGTATTTATTCCAGCCTACCTGATTTAAAGCCTCCTTATAGAAGGTCTGCAATTTACTGAATTTTTCGTTATAATCGCCGCCTTTTCCTAAAAAGAGTATGTGCTTTCCTACTCGAGGTACTAATTCCAGTTCCAGTTTAGGAGTCACATTTATTTGTTCTATCTGTGCTTTCCAGAATTCATTACTCTGTAGGAACTTTGCCAATGGATAAAGTTCTTCTTTTGCAAACTTCCGGTCTATGAATCCTGTTGCTACCGCCACATGTACGGGTTGACCAAGAGTAGTCATAATCTCTCCCTTGCTGTCAAGATAATAATTATCTCCATTATTGCTGAGGATACGGATGATAGGAACACGTTGATAGAGTTCGATGGCAACTTTTCCTCCACTGGTCAGATAACATTCTGCTTTTTCGATAAACGGATGTTTGGTGAGCGTTTCTTCTATACGTCGCACATTGATACTGCCCAATTCTTTACCCTCGGGGAAGAGTTTGTTACGTTTCAAAATGCTTTTGATTTCATCTGAAGTGATAAAACCATAGTCGATGCTGTCTTTTATGCTCAATTCCATACCCTTGCAAGCCCGCTGATTGGGTTCGCTGTTCAGTACGGTAGCAGACAACACGAGGTAAGCTGCTATCAGTAAAAGTATGCAGAGTATGAAAATTCGTTTTATCATCGGTCTTTTAATATATCGTAAATTTGAGGTACGTAATTATCTATGTCGCCGGCTCCCAATGTAATAAGTACATCGATGGGCTTGTTCTTCAACAATTCTATTAACTCTTCTTTTTTGCAGATGCATTTTTGCATATCGGGGCGAAGACTGTTGTAAATAAGCTCGCTGGTTACTCCTGGAATAGGTGCTTCGCGTGCTGGATAGATATCAAGCAGAATGACTTCGTCTAGAAGAGACAGACTGTCTGCAAATTCCTGATAAAAATCACGGGTGCGTGTATACAAATGAGGCTGAAATACTGCAGTGATTTTTCTATTCGGATACAATGTGCGGATAGAAGTTACGCTTTGTTTGATTTCTGCCGGATGATGTGCATAGTCGCTTAGTAAAACAACTCGTTCGTTTTTCAACTTAAAGTCGAAACGACGATCTACTCCTCCGAAACTTGCCATGGCATTGCGTATTTCTTCTGCTGTTGCTCCGCCAATCTGTGCCAAAGCCATTGCAGCAATACCGTTTTCAATGTTTACATAAACAGGTACTCCCAACTGTATATTTGTGATGTTTCCAAGTGGTGAAACATAGTCAAAATAGATTTCTCCATTTTCTATTCTTATGTTCTCTGCATGGAAGTCGCCTTCTGTAGTAGAGTAGGTATATATTGTAACTCCCTGTTGCACGTCTGGTACAAGCTCCAATCCTTTTTTCAATATCAGATAACCATCCGGACGTATCAGAGATGTGTATTTACGGAAACTTTCCAGGTAGGCTTCGTGAGTACCGTAAATGTCCAAATGATCGGAGTCTGTAGCGGTGATAACAGTAGCATACGGTGTCAGCCAATGGAATGAACGGTCGAATTCGTCGGCTTCGATAACCACAAACTCACTTTTTTCGGACAACAGCAGGTTGGTTCCATAGTTCTTGGAAATACCTCCTAAAAATGCGTTGCAGCCAATGTGAGACTGGTGAAGCAGGTGGGCTGCCATCGTCGAGGTGGTTGTCTTTCCATGTGTACCAGCTACACACAGGCCTTTTTCGGTTTGTGTAAGCATACCCAATACCTGCGCACGTTTCTGTATTTCGAAACCATGTTCCTTGAAATACACCAACTCCTGATGTGTGGCTGGTATGGCAGGAGTATAAATTACCAGTGTGGTATCTGGGTTTAGGAAATCACTTGCAATAAGGGCTGTATTTTCTTCGTAATGAATGTCAGCTCCTTCTTTTATCAATTTTTCTGTCAGTTCACTTGGAGTACGGTCATAACCTCCTACTTTCTTGCCTTTCGACAGAAAGTAACGGACTAAGGCACTCATTCCTATTCCTCCGGCTCCTATAAAATAGACTGCAGATAGTGTATTAATGTTCATGTTTCTGTTGATATTGTTCTGCTAACTTACAAACCTCTTGTGCAATGACATTGGCAGAGTCTTTGAAAGCTAATGCAGCAATGTGGTTACTTAACTTCTTCAATACTTCCGGTTGCTGTACTGTTTTTATAGCCAAATCCAGCAATTCGTTTTCGGCTTCTGCATCTTTAACGTAGAGAGCTGCCTCTTTGTTGACCAGAGCAAGAGCGTTTTTGGTTTGATGGTCTTCGGCTACATTAGGTGAAGGTACCAGAATGACCGGCTTCTGCAACAGACAGAATTCGGAGATGGAACCGGCACCTGCACGGCTGATTACTAAATCGGCTGCACTATAGGCTGTAGCCATATCTGAGATAAAGTCTGTAGTATAGAGCATCGGTAGTTCTCCTGCTTGTTTGACTGTCTTTCTAGCTTCGTCGATGTAGAATTTACCAGTCTGCCAGATGAATTGTACGTCGGAATGTTTGATTTTATCCAATCCTTTCATCACACAGTTGTTGATAGTGCGTGCTCCCAGGCTTCCACCTACAATCAGTATTGTTTTTTTCTGAGGATCCAGACCGAATGAACGGATGGCTTCTTCCTTATTGATGGATTTCAGTAATCCTTGACGGACAGGGTTTCCTGTTAATATGATTTTTTCTTTATCGAAAAAGCGTTCCATGCCTTCGTATGCCACACATATTTTATCGGCTTTTTTAGCCAGTAATTTATTAGTGACACCAGCATACGAGTTCTGTTCTTGGATGAGAGTTGGAATACCCATCATTCCTGCCATCTTTAATGTGGGACCACTGGCATATCCTCCCACACCTACTGCAGCATGCGGTTGGAAGTCTTTAATGATTTTACGTGCTTTCAGCTGACTGCGTATAATCTTAATCAATACGCTGAAATTTTTCAGAAGGTTCTTTCGGTTAAATCCGGCAATAGGAAGACCGATAATTTTATAACCTGCAGCGGGGACACGTTGCATCTCCATACGTCCTTCTGCTCCGACGAAAAGAATTTCTGCGTCTGGATGTTGTTCTTTTATGGCGTTAGCGATAGATACAGCCGGAAAGATATGTCCTCCGGTTCCACCTCCGCTGATAATGATTCTTAATTGTTTTTTCATTGTCTTTATTTTATTGCAAAGTTATGAATAAACTCTTAAAATAATGATTGTTTACTTTTTTTATCATTCGGACTTTAGTGTATCCTGTTGTTTTTCTGTTGTCGAATCTTCGGTTGCGGAGGTTTGACTGTTTTGACCTAATTGTGCTGCATTTTGAAGTAGAGCAATAGCGGCTTCTTGAATCTGTACTTGCTTACTATGCTCTTCTTCCTCTTGTTGCTGCTTTATTTCGTACACGCGCCGACTGATGCTTAATATGATTCCAATGTAGGCACAGTTTACCAGGGTAGATGTTCCTCCTTTACTGATTAGGGGTAAAGGCTGTCCGGTGACCGGAAGAATTCCTACAGCAACAAGCATATTGAACATGGCTTGAGAAACTAATAGGATTCCGATTCCCATAACGAGAAAGGCGTAATAAGACTTGTCGCAATTTCGGGCAATTTTCCCTATACGCATTAACAGAAGAATATAGAGAAAGGCGACAAACGCTCCTCCTATCAGTCCTAATTCTTCGATGATAATGGCATAGATAAAGTCGGAGAAAGCTTGCGATAGGAAATCACGTTGTACACTGTTTCCTGGACCTTTTCCCAAAATGTTACTGGTTGCAATAGCAATATTGGCATGGGCGACCTGAGCATCATTATCGATATCAAATTTAGCAGGAGGAACATTGGTCTTATTATGGTCTTTCAGACGTTCTTTCCAAGTTACCATACGATGCAGTCCTACCTTATCCCACGCATTGTCCGGAACGTATTTGATGGTAGTGAAGGCAATGAACATGGAAGCCAGTCCTATCCCCAAAAGTAAACCAAGTTGTTTCATCGGGACTCTGCCAATGAACATCATCAAAAATACACTTCCTGCCAGTAATACGGCTGTAGACAAGTTTTCCGAAACTATCAGTCCGCAGGTAATTCCTGTAATCCACAAGATATATTTCATAGCCTTGCGGCTGGCCTGTTCCTCCTCTTGAAGTTTAGATAAAATAAAGGCCACGGTAATGATGGTAGCCATCTTAGCAACTTCGGAAGGCTGGAACTGAATGAATCCTAAATCTATCCAGCGGCTTGCTCCGTTAATTGCCGACATCCCTAATACTATGAGTAGAAGAATCCATGAAATAGGGAGGAGTATAATTCCTGCTTTAAATATACGGCAAGGTATGTTGTGGGTAACCCATACAACGAAAGCACCTACCATCAGCAGTATCAGATGATTGGTTATAGGTTTCCAGTGATCCCCGCTTTTATAGGTCAGGGTACTGGAGGCACTGAATACTTCGATGATAGAGACAAGACAAAGTAACAGGAAGATAATCCAGATTACTTTGTCGCCTTTGAATAAATTTTTTAGCAAATCCATATTGGATGTTTGTTTATAAATTTCTCACACATTTTTTAAATTGATCGCCTCGGTCTTCGTAGCTGCGGAAGAGGTCGAAGCTGGCACAGCAAGGACTCAGAAGAACAGTTTCTCCTTTTTTTGCCATCTGATAAGCTGCATCAACTGCATCTTTCATACTTTGTACATCAGCAATAGGCAATCCGAATCCGTCAAAGAAATCATGCAGTTTTTCATTATGCAGTCCAAGGAAAATCAGCCCCGAACATTTTTCTTTTACCAATCCGGCTATCTCGCTGTAGTCATTTCCCTTGTCTTTTCCACCCAAAATCAGCACTGTTTTTGTTTTCATGCTTTGTAAGGCATACCAGCAAGAATTGACGTTTGTAGCTTTGGAGTCGTTGATGTAATCTACTCCACGTACACGAGCTACCTTTTCCAGACGATGTTCTACTCCTTTAAAATCTTTCAGTGCTTCGCGGATACACTCCTTGCGTATACCGGCGATATTAGCCGAAATACCTGCAGCCATCGAGTTGAACAGGTTATGCGTTCCCGTCAGAGCCAATTCTTCTTCTTCCATGTTGAAAGCGATGGGTTCGGTAAAGTAAACCTTCTTCTGGTCTACGAAGGCAGCCAGTCCATCTTTCTTATGTTCTGCAAACGGATAATAATGTCCGTGAATGCCATATTTGTGTAATTCTCTTTGGATGATAGGATCGTCACTCCAATAAATAAAAGCATCCTCATCCGTCTGATTCTGGATGATCCGGAATTTAGCATCAACGTAATTCTGCATTTTATGCTCATATCGGTCCAGATGATCAGGAGTGATATTCATCAGCACTGCAATGTTTGCGTGAAACTTATACATGTTGTCCAACTGGAAACTACTCAATTCGATTACATAATAATCGTAGTTGTATTCAGCTACCTGATACGCCAGGCTTTGTCCGATGTTTCCAGCCAGTCCTACATTCAGTCCGGCTTTTTTGAAAATATGATAAATCAACGAAGTGGTCGTTGTCTTTCCATTGCTTCCGGTGATACAAATCATCTTGGCATTGGTATAACGGCCTGCAAATTCAATTTCTGAGATGATAGGTGTTCCCTTTTCTCTCAGTTTAACAACCATGGGAGCATCATTAGGGATACCCGGGCTTTTAATCACTTCATCTGCATTCAGTATCAACTCCTCTGTGTGTTTACCCTCTTCCCAGGGGATGTTTCTTTCATTCAGCATTTCCTTGTATTTGTCTTTGATGGAAGACATATCGGAAACAAAGGTGTCAAAACCTTTTTTCTTTGCCAGCACAGCTGCTCCCGCACCACTTTCGCCAGCTCCTAAAATGACAATTCTTTTTGCCATGATCTTTTTATCTTATTTTTAAAGTAATAATCGTGATAGCTGCCAGTACGATGGTTACAATCCAAAAACGTACGGTTATTTTTGATTCATGAAAAACATTAGCCGGTCGTGTAATTAAATAGGTACAGTTCGGGTCGAGTTGTGCCATTGTAGTACGGAAATGGTCATGAATCGGAGTCCGTTTGAAAATGCGCTGACGTACTCCTTTCTTTTTTCCTTTCTGGAAATATTTCACCTGTAAGATTACAGACAAATTCTCTACCAAGAACACACCACACAAAATAGGAATCAATAATTCCTTATGTATGATGATGGCAAATACAGCAATGATTCCCCCAATGGTAAGACTTCCGGTATCTCCCATAAACACTTGTGCCGGGAAGGCATTATACCAGAGAAAACCAATCAATGCACCGATAAAGGCACAGATAAAGATAACCAACTCTTCACTTCCCGGTATATACATAATGTTCAAGTAGCTGGCATATTCTATATGGCTGGATACATAAGCCAGTATCCCAAGTGTTACTCCTATAATCGCGGAGTTTCCCGCAGCCATGCCATCCATACCGTCGTTCAGATTAGCTCCGTTTGATACGGCTGTTACCACAAAGATTGTAATCAGCACGAATACGATCCATCCGATACTTTGTGCCTTGTCTCCTAGAAAGCCTACAAAGTCGGCATAATCCAAATTGTTGTTTTTGAAGAATGGAATGGTCGTCTTAGTAGACTTCTCATCCTGACTTTTATGTATAACCTCTATAATCTGTCCGTTTTTCTGGATTTCCACATTCTCTCGAATGACCACACTCGGACTCAGATACAAGGTTAATCCTACAATCAGCCCAAGACCTACCTGGCCGATAATCTTGAATTTTCCGTGCAATCCTTCCTTGTCTTTTCGGAATACTTTGATATAATCGTCCAAAAAGCCCAGTGTACCAAGCCAAATGGTAGTAATCAGCATCAGTATCATGTATACATTGTGCAGCTTTCCTAACAGCAAACAGGGTATCAGTATAGCTACAATGATGATAATTCCTCCCATTGTCGGTACACCTACCTTATTGACATTGAAAGGATCAATAGATGCATCTCTTTGCGTCTCGGTGATTTGTTTTCGTTTGAGTAAATTGATGAAATATTCTCCAAAGATAGCTGAAATCAGCAAAGCCAATATGATTGCCATCAATGACCGAAACGATACATATCCAAACATGCGCGCTCCGGGGAAGTTCAATTGCTCAAGATAATCAAATAAATAATATAACATGTGATGTTTTAGTTTTCTGATTCAAAAATATCTTTCAATACCTCTTTGTCATCGAAATGATGTTTTACTCCTTTTATTTCCTGGTAATTTTCGTGTCCTTTACCTGCCACCAAAATTACATCGCCATTTTGTGCCAGCATGCAAGCTGTACGAATAGCCTCTTTGCGATCTACAATCGATACAACTTTTCTCATATCTTCTTTGGAAAGACCAGCCAGCATATCGTTAATGATATCCTGTGGCTCTTCAAAGCGCGGATTATCCGAAGTAATTACTACCTTGTCGCTTTGTTTTACAGCTTCCTGTGCCATGATAGGACGTTTCCCTTTATCACGGTTTCCACCGGCTCCTACCACAGTAATCACCTGACCTCTTCCGTTCAATACTTCATGAATGGCATTCAGCACATTGGTCAGCGCATCAGGAGTATGTGCATAGTCTACGATGGCAGTGTATCCTTTCGGCGAACGCAATGCATCAAATCGTCCTGATACCGGGCGCAGTGTGCTTAAAGCAATCAGAACTTCTTCCGGCTGTTTACCCAACAGACAAGCTGCTCCATATACAGCCAGCAGGTTAAGTGCATTAAAGCGTCCGATGAACTGAACATTTACTTCCCGGTTATTGATATCCATCAGCATACCTTCAAATCCATCTTCCAGCACCTTTCCCTTGAAGTCGCATAAAGTCCGAAGTGAGTATGTCGATACTTTTGCTTTTGTGTTCTGTACCATTACCAACCCATTTTTGTCATCTGCATTGGTTAAAGCAAAAGCATTTTTCGGCAAATTGTCGAAGAATGTTTTTTTAGCCTTCAGATAATTCTCGAAAGTCTTGTGATAATCCAAATGGTCACGGGTCAGATTAGTAAAGATACCACCTGCAAATGTCAGTCCTCCGATACGTTTTTGAGCCACAGAGTGGGAGCTGACCTCCATGAATACATACTTGCATCCTTCATCAGCCATACGTCCCAACAGACTATTCAGTGTAATCGGATCGGGAGTAGTATGTTCAGTTGGAATTGCTTCTCCATCGATATAATTGCAGACAGTAGAAATCAGTCCGGCTTTGTATCCGAAACTTCTGAACATATTATATAATAAGGTAGCAATTGTTGTTTTGCCGTTAGTTCCGGTTACTCCGATAAGGTCCAGTTTTGACGTAGGATTTCCATAAAAGGCTGTAGCCAATTTGCCCACACTGTCTTCTGTACTATTTACTTTGATATAAGTCACTTCCGGTACTATATTAGTTGGGAAAACTTCACATACCACAGCGGTAGCACCTTTTTCTATTGCCTTGTCTATATAGTCATGTCCGTCTGTCTGTGTTCCTTTTACAGCGACGAATAAAAAGTCTTTTTCGATGCATCGAGAGTCCATGTGGATTCCCGCGATTTCCTTTTCTGTCGAGCCTGCAGTCTCATTGACTGCAACAGCTTGTATAATGTCTTTTAGTTTCATATGCTTAATTTTTGAGTGTCAATGTAATATATTCTCCTTTTCGGACCATGCTACCCGAAGGAATACTTTGGGTGTGTACCTTACCGACTCCAGAAAGGTGTACCTTCATGCCGTAGCTTTCCAATAAATATACAGCATCTTTTGCTCCCATACCGACAACATTGGGTACTCTTTTCTTGTCAGGTTGAGCCGTACTTAATTCTACATAGCTGTCTGTGGTTTTTGCTTTACCCCAGACTGGATTAAACGAATAAGGAATAGATGCACTATTGCTTTTTACGTTCAGTTGTTTCAGTACATATGCTGTTTCTATAATATCTCCCTGTGCAACATCCGGAATTAGTACAGCGGTAGAGTCTTTAGCTTGCGCAATGTTCTTTACCAGATGTTTGGCATAGATACGTTCTGCAATTCGGCTGAAAACACTACCTGCTTGCAAACCTCCCGAAGCCGGTCCGTGTGGAATCTGTATAGAGACAATGCAACTGTATTTAGGTGCTTCCGATGGGAAATACCCGCAGAAGCTAACCAGATAACTGACTCCATTGGCTTTATATCCGGCTTTACCCTGTGAGATTTGTGCCGTACCTGTTTTACCGGAAACGCTGAACTGTTTACTGCCGGCCGGTTTTGCCAATCCTTCCGATACTACCTTGCGTAAAATCGTCTGTATTTGCTGTAAGGTTTCATCCGAGCAAATTTTAGGATTGACTATTTCCGTAGGATATTCTTCAACTATTTCTCCGTTACGTGCGATTGCTTTGACAAATTTCGGCTTCACCATCACTCCATTATTGGCAATGGCATTATAGAAATTTAGCATATAGATAGGAGGAATCATTGTTTCGTATCCTATACTCATCCATGGTAATGTAGTCTTGGCAAAATATCGTTCCTTAGGCCCTTTTATGCGAGGAGAAGCCTCTCCTACGAATCCCAGATTCAAAGGTTTGTCTATGCTCATCCGCCTTAATCCATCTATGAATTTTTGTGGGTCTTTCCCATAAAATTTGTCGATGATGCTTGATACTCCCACATTGGATGATACTTCCAAAATACGGGTTACATCAATTTCTCCATATCCTCCCTTATACCAGTTCCAGTCTTTCATCCAGCTGCCATACATATTGACCATACCGTTTTTGGTATCTACTTTATAGTCGGGAGTAATATATTTATCTTCCAAAGCTACCATGATAGAAGCCGTTTTAAAGGTAGAACCCGGTTCCATCAGATTGCTGACTGCAAGATTTCTCATTTCGTAGTATTTACCGTCCCCGGCTTTAGTCATGTTGACATTGGCTTTTACTTCTCCCGTTGCCACATCCATTACGACGGCCACTCCAAATACGGCATCCAGATTTTTCAGTTGATCAACCAATGCTTTTTCTGCAATATCTTGCATATCCACGTCAATCGTTGTGATGACATCATATCCGTCTATTGCAGGTTTGTCTACAATATTCAGATATTTGTTCATAACCTTCTGACGGTGTGTGATACCATTTTCTCCTTTCAGAAGAGAATCGTAGGTTAATTCCAAACCATTCTTGGCTCCTTGTGCCATGTCGGGGAACATATCTCCCAAAGTACGCATTGCAAGTGAACCGAATGGTTTTTTACGCTGGTTGAACACCTCTTCATGCAAGCCGCTTATGTTTTTGCTCTGATTGAACAAAGGTAACTTCTTTACTTCCTTGTACTGGATATAAGAAATCCGTTTGGGGTAGAGCAGAAAATGCCGGCTTTTGGCTCTTCTTCCTTTCAAAATATGTTTGCGGAAATCCTGTGCGCTCCGGTCGGGGAAAATTTCATGCAGACCGTTGCAGATTTCCTGCAAATGATTCATTAGCATGGTGTCTTGCTTGCTACTCTGTACTCGGAAGTCCATGTAAATTTTATACTCCGGCAGACTACTTGCCATAAGCTTCCCGTCAGCCGAAATGATATTGCCTCGTGTCGGACGAATTACTACATTCTCTTTCACAAAGCGGTCGGCTACATCCTTCCAGTATTGGCGTTCGGCAAACATAATGATTCCAGCTTTGACAATAATCAATATTGCCAAAACAGCCATAATCACCACGATGAAAGTATAGCGAAATGTAATATTTTTCAATCCGGATATCATACCTTTTTATTTCTTTCTGATTAAGTACGGAGGAGTTGTTGCTGTTTCCAGAGTATTCCCCTCTGCCGAAATATATTCTTCGATACGTGACTGTCGGCTTTTCTCCGTGAGCTCCGAAGAAATGGTCAATGCATCGTATTTAATATCAATCAGCTCTTTTTTTAACTGGTCGATTTCTATCAACTCTTGTTGGCTGCTATAGCGGTTATCGATATATAGAATCGTTAAGATCACAATCAGAATAAGCAGATTGGCCTGCCTCTTTAGAAAATCGTGAGCCAAGATGTCCCCACCCAAAATGCTCTTTAGTGTAATGTGCGGTGCGGTTGCCTGTGTATCTTGTTCTTTCTGTTCCATTGTCTTCTTATTTCTTTTCTGCAATTCTCAGTTTGGCGCTTCTTGAACGCGGATTCCTTGTCTGTTCTTCGTCGGTAGGTACAATTACCTTGTTGTTGACCAGCTTGAATGGAGTCTGTACATTTCCGAAGAAATCCTGCTCTGCTTTTCCTTCAATGTTTCCGGTTTTCATCAGGTTTTTTACAATGCGGTCTTCCAGCGAGTGATACGTAATCACTACCAGTCGTCCTCCTGGATTCAATGTCTCAGTAGCTGCATAAAGCATTTCCTTCAGAGCTTCCATTTCCTGATTTACTTCAATGCGGAGTGCCTGAAAGACTTTGGCCAGTTCTTTCTTTTCCCGTTCCCGTCCGAAAAGCGGTTTCACAATTTCCAGAAACTCTCCAATGGTTTGAATCGGATTTTGCATGCGTGCTTTTACCAGAACCGAAGCCAGTTTCCTGCTGTTTTTCAACTCTCCGTACAGGTAAAACAGATTGGCGAGCTGTTCTTCATCGTATGTGTTGACGATGTCTGCTGCCGTTTTTCCGGCCCGTTTATTCATTCTCATATCCAGGCTTCCTTCAAAGCGGAAAGAAAAACCACGTTCCGAGTCGTCGAAATGATGAGAGGATACGCCCAAATCAGCCAGAATTGCATCCACTCCTTCTACATCGTAGTAACGCAGGAAATTGTGCAAGTAACGGAAGTTGCTGCGTACAAACGTAAAACGACTGTCGTTTACGATGTTCCGTTCAGCATCCTCGTCCTGGTCGAAACTGAACAGACGACTGTCTTTATCCATGCGGCGCAAGATTTCTTTCGAGTGTCCACCTCCTCCGAAAGTAACGTCTACGTATGTTCCTCCGGGTTTCAGGTTCATGCCGTTGATGCTTTCGTCGAGCAATACAGGTATGTGATAAATCTGTTCTGTTTCGTTCATTCTTTTCTTCGAATTAGTAATAATACACCTTATAATATACAATTGAGCTGTAAAATTACAACTTTCCTCACAAACGGGGGTATGATTGAATAAAAATGTTTGAAGAAGTTATCAACAGCTTTAGCGAAAACTGTGCGTATGGATTGAAGCCTCTGCACATAGTATTACATCTTGTGCAATATTTCTTTTTCATTTGTGTTACTTCTATCTTTTTGAGTAGAAAACGGCCATTTTTTTCGGTATTAGTAAGCAATATTTCAAAAGATACGTTACATTTGCAGGCAAAACATAAAGTGAAGAATGGCCGCCGATTCTATATTTTTGATTGACATAGATAAAATTCTACGGGAGAAAGCCGGAAAGAAGGCTGCGCGTATTCCCCGTTTCTTTGTGTCTTATTTGAAACACATTGTGCATCAGGAGGAAATCAATGCCTTTCTGAAAAGCGTAAACGATAAGACCGGTGTCGACTTTCTGGAAGCTTGTGTAGAATTTCTGGATATGAAGCTGGAAGTGGAGGGGATGGAAAATCTTCCGGCCGATGGCTTGTGTACGTTTGTGTCCAATCATCCGTTGGGCGGACAAGATGGAGTCGCTTTAGGTTATTTGCTTGGAAAACACTATGACGGGCGTATCAAGTATTTGGTCAATGATTTGCTGATGAATCTGCATGGTTTGGCTCCTTTGTGTATTCCAATCAATAAAACTGGTTCGCAGTCCAGAGATTTTCCCCGTATGGTAGAAGCCGGTTTCTGTTCGGACAGTCACATTATTATGTTTCCTGCCGGTTTGTGTTCCCGTCGTCGGAATGGCGTTATTAAAGACTTGGCATGGAAGAAAACCTTCGTGACAAAGAGTGTGGAAACTCATCGCTATGTGGTTCCTATTCATTTCGAGGGAAGAAATTCAGACTTTTTCTACAGATTGGCCAATGTTTGCAAGTTCTTGGGTATCAAGTTCAACATAGCCATGTTGTATCTGGCCGACGAGATGTTCAAAAACCGTCATAAAACATTTAAGGTCACTATTGGCAAACCTATTCCGTGGCAAACCTTCGACAAGTCGAAGACTCCGGCAGAGTGGGCTGAGTATGTGAAAGAGTTGGTATATAAACTTTGAGTAGAAGATTGAATTTAGATATATGGAAGATGTTATTGCACCGATTGATAGGGAGGTCTTGAAAGCCGAACTCACTGAGGATAAGCGTTTACGGTTCACCAACAGAAGTAATAATGAAATCTATGTGGTTACCTGGAAGAATGCCCCTAATGTATTGAAGGAGATAGGTCGCTTACGTGAAATTGCATTCCGTGCGGCTGGAGGAGGTACCGGAAAATCACTCGATTTGGATGAATACGATTTGATGGAGAATCCCTACAAGCAGCTGGTAGTATGGAATCCCGATGCTGAAGAAATTTTGGGTGGTTACCGTTATCTGTTGGGGAATGAAGTAGAGTTCGACGAGCATGGAAAGCCGGTGTTGGCTACAGCTCATATGTTCAATTTCTCTGAGAAGTTCCTGAAAGAATATCTGCCTACAACCATAGAATTGGGACGTTCGTTTGTGACACTGGAATATCAGTCCACCCGTGCCGGTTCGAAAGGACTGTTTGCACTCGATAATCTGTGGGATGGTCTGGGAGCACTGACGGTGATTAAGCCCAATGTGAAGTATTTCTTCGGAAAAATGACCATGTATCCCAGTTATAGCCGCCTGGGGCGCGATATGATTCTGTATTTCCTCAAGAAACATTTTTCAGATAAAGATAATCTGATTACTCCGATGATTCCTTTGCAGATAGAAACCGATCCGGCTGTGTTGGAGCAGATTTTCTGCAACGATACTTTCAAGGAAGATTACAAGGTACTGAATACAGAGGTACGCAAGTTGGGCTACAACATTCCTCCTCTGGTTAATGCATATATGAGTCTGTCGCCTACGATGCGTATGTTTGGTACGGCCATCAACGATGGTTTTGGCGATGTAGAGGAAACCGGTATCTTGATTGCAGTAGATGAGATTCTGGAAGAAAAGCGGGTACGTCATATCGAGTCGTACATCAAGGAACACCCGGAAGCTTTGCAGCTTACTTCAGGTGCTCATCCGGTTGTTTCGAAAGATTGATCATGCTTCCCTAAAAAACGCTCTTTATACATCTATTTGTCTGATGTTTAGTGGGCTATGCATAAAGAACAGAGTCTCTTGTTGACTTTTTTCTTCTCGGATAACTACAAAATGAAAATGAAATAAAAAGGCTTGCCGGCAGCGATGGGGCAAGCCTTTTTTATATGAATATATACCTCAAAAAACGTGACTATTATCGTAAGCTTACGCTATTATTATCGTTGGCTATCGTGACTATTCACATGAGCTCACGTGAATAGTCGCGTTTTTGAAACTTACCGGATGGTTTCTGTATCCTTTTTACTGCTTTTTTCTTTCTGATAAATTCGTTTATGGTTATCAGGTTTCCTCCGTTTTGCTTGTGTACTATTTAGAGTTATTGATAGGGGTTATGGAAGATAAAATGTCATCATAAAATCTTTTCTTTTCCAATGGAACGTTGTCATAATAAGCTGTGAAATTATTTGTTTGGATTTCTTTCCAGCATTTATTCGATTTCTCTCCTTGGTAGATGACTATATCTGAGAGAGAATCTGTTTTTGTGGGGATATATCCAGACGAGAAAGATAAAATAGGTCGCTGAACCAATGCTCCTCGGAAAATTACTATTTTTGCTCCGTCTTCTAAATAGTAATCTATAAACATTCCTTCCTCATATAGAAAAACTTTCCTTATATATTTGTCGGGTAGGTGAATGTATATTTTCATAGAAAATATGGAATCTGTAACTATATGAGTATTGGTTTGTTGTCCGTACAGCGTAAACTGTGTTAATATATTCCATATAAACAATATCTTAATAATTTTTTTTGTTTGCATAATTCTTACTGTTAAAGAATTCTTGAAGATAGTTTGGCAACGTGTTCGTCCATTTAAAAAGTAAAATATATTACAATTCTGTTTATTTTAGTCTTAATTTTATGGATAGATTGTATTTGTTGATTACTTTTTTAAAATCATTATAATTTAAAGGTCCGAAAATTTTCTTTTCTTTCTTGACTATTAGCCAATAATATATAGTATCTCGCCCTTGGGGATAATGATATTCCATCGTATCATAAATAACGTTATCATATGCTTGAGGCTTTTGTTTAACTGTTATAAAATGTTCGTCATAATTGTATGTGATAATATTAGGGGGGATATCTATTGGACCAAGAATATGCCTATTATCTCCGTTATAAATAAATCCGTCTCCTAAATCTTTGGAGTTTGTATTAAACAAAGTGGATAGCAGTAAAAAAGATAGTAAGAATAATGATACAATTAGGCTAAATATATTTTTTTATTATTTTATCCATGATAATATCGGTTTAGTTTTTTACTTCCGTAAATGTTAATTTCGTATTTGACTCCTTTTCCTGCATATTTACTTTCAATAGCAGTTTCAATATTTCGTCCCCAATTTTTAGGATTTAACCAGCTGTGTTGTTCAAAATCATATTTATCAGAGAATGCTCTAACAGTATGATTAGGATATCGCTTAATGATGTTTCCGGCATAATCGGTACGCTTGTCTGTTCCGATGTAGGCCAATGTCTTTTTCATCTTATTTACCCTCTTTGTCTTTTAGTTTATTGTATCCTCATTGGTTTCTGCTTCTTTTTTCTTTCTGATAAACTCCCTTATGGCTATCAGGTTTTCTTCTTTTTCCAATTGTTGGATTATTGTATTGATGAAGTGGTTTCTCGTCCTTTGCAGAATATTTAGCCATGATGGAAGTAATGAGTATGGAATCTGGGATATGCTTATGGTCTGTGTTTCTCCTATAGGAGACAGTCCGAGACTGTTTTGCAAGACAGATACTATTTCTCCCTTTATGACAATGTTTATAATTTGTCCTTTGCTTGTAGAAGGTGTCAAACCCAAGTTTTTCATGGTTTTCTTTGTAAGGGCAGCCGGGTTGAATGTAATGGCATTTCTGTTTGTCCTTAATGAATTGGCGGCAGCCAATCCTCCTCCTAAGGAATGTCCAACAAAGGTCAGTTCGGCATTACTCTTCTCTTCTGTACATATATTTGTAATGTATATTATTAAACCTCAGATCAACATTTTTCTTTTTTAATATCTCTTCAAACCTTATGCTGTCGGAAGTAACAATAATATGACTTTGTATGATGCTGTCACAGTTATCGGCTTTCCAGTCAAGCCCTTCTATGTTGAAAGATTTGTCAATCAGATAATAGCGGGGGTAGTTGCCTTTGAGGGTTGTAGCTTTTACGATAACCCATAGGTCATTTGCATTTACTTCATGCATACATATCCAAGGAGAGTCAGGAAATGGTGGTATAATGTATCTTCCTCCATAGCCATTACTTTCTGTTTCCCCTGAATAAACAATTTTTTGGGTGTTCCAATCCCATTCAATCAGAAACAGCCCTTTCCCTAATTTATACGATCCATTCCATTCTGGCATGAACGAGTCTGCATAAAATAAGAATCCAATCAGTACAATAAAGAATGACACGATGAAAATCAGCGTATATTTCAGGAATGTCAGTATGTATTTTAGAATATTCATCATTTTTTCAGTCTCCCTATTCCGTAATAAAATGTTTTAAATCCGTGTGTATCATTTATCCCTGTGCGAAGTCTTTCTGCCTTGATAAATAAATTTCTCGTAAATCCTCCTCCGGTATTCCAATCATAAACGGTAGCCTCGTCATTCACGATGCGTACTGTTCTTGCCTCTTCGTTTATCAAAAATATGTTTACCCGTCCCAATGCATAGATGGTGCTTCTCAGTTTAGGTGAAAATATGGATTCTATCATACGCTTAGGGTTGAATAAATTAATGTCACTTAAACAAAGTGGATAGCAGTAAAAAAGATAGTAAGAATAATGATACAATTAGGCTAAATATATTTTTTTATTATTTTATCCATGATAATATCGGTTTAGTTTTTTACTTCCGTAAATGTTAATTTCGTATTTGACTCCTTTTCCTGCATATTTACTTTCAATAGCAGTTTCAATATTTCGTCCCCAATTTTTAGGATTTAACCAGCTGTGTTGTTCAAAATCATATTTATCAGAGAATGCTCTAACAGTATGATTAGGATATCGCTTAATGATGTTTCCGGCATAATCGGTACGCTTGTCTGTTCCGATGTAGGCCAATGTCTTTTTCATCTTATTTACCCTCTTTGTCTTTTAGTTTATTGTATCCTCATTGGTTTCTGCTTCTTTTTTCTTTTTGATAAACTCCCTTATGGCTATCAGGTTTTCTTCATTTTTCTTGTCTTCCTTTATGTATATCATGTGTTCCAACAGATAGTCGAAGTCGAGTGTGTCTCCTTCTATGTTTACAATAAACGCTTTTCTATAGTCCGCATTAGCTTCCATCAGCAGGTATCTGATAATGTCTGTATATCCTCTTCCGATGGCTCTGTATAATGGTGTTTCTCCGGGAACAGGTGTGAAATCCACTTTTGCTCCGTGTTCAATCAGTAGCTTTACCTTCTTTAGGTCTATATTTGCAGCTTCTTTCAGAGGGGTTTCAGTCCAATGCTGGTATGTAACGTATTCCGTTTTTTTCACATAGTCGTTAGGGTCTCCTCCATATTCGAGCAGCAGTTCCAGTATTTTGATATCTGCCAATTGGTCTCCGCAGGCGAGAACGATTGGCGAACAGCCATTAAAGGTATCATGCAAATTGGGGTTTGCTCCTTTTTGCAGTAGAAAGCGTATCATCTCTATTTTTTGGTTGCATACTGCCCATGCCAGTAGGTTTTGTCCGTATATCGGGTCTCTATAGTCTATGTCGATGGTTCCTTCATTCAGGATGGCATTGATTTTTGCAGTATCTCCTTTTTTCACAGCTTTGGCCATTTCCCATGCAGGTGTGTCTTCCCACAGCCTGATGTGATAACATGTCAGTTTGCTCTTGTCTGTAGTGCAGGCGCTGATTATTGCAATGAATGTAAGTAGAAGTATTGTCTTTTTCATGGACTTTTATTATTTTCAGTTGAAAAATTCTGTCTTTATCAGTTTCCCTTCCGGACTGTATGTTTTCCATTCTCCTTTTTTTCTTGCAAATTCAGAGCGCGGGTCATCTGTCCATATTATCCATCCCTCTTCTTTGACTGTTGCATCGGGGTAGAACTCGGTACAGTAGCACCGGTGTGTCTGCCTGAAGTTGTCTTTGCTCATGGGTTTGTTGATAAGATTTGTTTCCCTTGAAAAGTGTTTGTATGTTTTGGTTAGCTGTCCGATGGGATTAAAGAAATACCATGTTCCGCTCATTTCTCCGTGAGTGTATTCTCCGAATACGGCAAGCTTTTGTGTTATCCTTGATTTTTCTCCTTCAGCTCCGTTTATTGGCAAAGAGGATGGTGGCGTTTCTGTGAATTCGGTATAGAAACCGTGTTTAACTCCGTTGTGATAGTAAAGGTTGGTGTTTTTTTCTTTCCAAAATCCTTCTTTCCGTCCGTTATAATTGACTTCATTGTATACTTTCCATTTAGTTTGCCGTTCATGGATTTCTATTTTAGACTGTTCATTAGCTGGTACTATATTCCCGTTTTTATCATAGTTTTTTGGTTTATACTCAAAGCTTGTATCAGAAAGCGGGTGGTCTCCCTCATCCCAAAGTAGCCAACTTTCATATGCAATTCTTCCATTTAAATAATAAAAAATACAGTAACATTTGTAATCAGGAATGTAATCTTTTCCATTATATTTCACGGCAGTACAGTTGTTAGTATCAAAGTTTTTCATAATCCTTTCTACTCTTCCATAAGAATCGAAATATATTTCAGAATTAGATTCTTCATTGTTTGAAAGGTTGCTTATATAGTTCAATTTCCCTTTGCAATAGCTTTTGGCAATACCATAAGTAACTCCATGATGATAATATTGTTCTGTAGTAATGTAGTCATCCGAGCTAATCCAAAATCCTTCTTTCTGTCCTTGTTCATTAAGCCGGTTGATTTGTCCCCACTCTTGTGCCTTTGTAGTACAGAGTGATATACTCAATAAGAGGAGAATGATTGATTTTATGTATTGTTTGTTTCTTTTCATGGCTATTTGTTTTTTAGTTTTTTGTATCCTCATTGGTTTCTGCTTCTTTTTCTTTCTTTGTTACGAACAGAGGTTGTAGAGGATAAAATATCGTCATAAAATCTTTTCTTTTCCAATGGAACGTTGTCATAATAAGCTGTGAAATTATTTGTTTGGATTTCTTTCCAGCATTTATTCGATTTCTTTCCTTGGTAGATGACTATGTCTGAGAGAGAATCTGTTTTTATCTCTTCGTTTATCAAAAACATGTTTACACGTCCCAATGCATAGATGGTGCATCCATTTGTCTTCGATGTATTATTGTTCAACTAAGAAAATACTCGGTAATTTGAAAAAATATTTTTCATCAATTTGTATTCTTAAATATTGTTCTACTTCTCTTTTTTTCATAAGAACAATTCTTTCTTGATAAAATTTTGACTTCCTATCTGTTTGGGCTATGAAATATGAGAACGTTTTACCGGGTGCAATTTTTTTAATAAATGAGTATCCTACATTCATTAAATGTTCGTCTGATAAATCTTCAAACATCATTTCAATAAAACTGAAATCACCTTTTTTCTTTTTAAAAAAATCGTGCACCAATTCAGAGTTTGATTTTTTGTTTATTGAAAGCAATGATATCCAGGTTAAATAGTCCTCGTTTGATTTATTTGTTATTTGGTATTTGCTGATAGTTTGAGTTTGTCCGGTAATTCCATTGAAATAGCAAAATGATAAGGTATCAATCTGTATTTGACGCTGAGCATTCAAGTTCGTTGCACAAAACAGAAAGAGTGGAAAAAATATGTAAATTACTGTTCTCATTTCTCTTTTATATATTTAGTAGTTACCTTTTAAAATTAGTAATCATCCCATTAAAACTATATTTCCATTAGGTGAGTTATTATACTCTTTTTCTTTCTGTGTATCATATGCCCGACGGATAGTCAAGAAGTTTGGAGGTTTTTTATTCTTCAATGATAGCTTTTAGAATGGCTCCATTGTTTTTTGACATTTCTATATATAATCCTCCGCCCATTATAATTTCATTATCTTTGGGGTGAGGGTATCCGTATAGTATCCATATTGTATCTTCTACTAATATAATATGGATGGGAATCAAGTTCTCGATGTTGCCTTTATTCATGTCCGATAAAATAGGTAGGGCAAGTTCGAAAGCTTCTTTTGCAGTCTGGACATCTTTTCCGTTGTGGTTGTTGGGCATAAAGTAACAGCCTTTGCATTCTTGATAATTACGTTTCAATGTTGAGTCGACAATGAACTCAGAAATTTCTTGATTGTTTTTTTGTTCTTTATACCCGCAGCTGCAGAATAATATTATACAGATGAGGAAGAAATATTTCATTTTGTCAAAAGAAGTTTGGAATATTTGTTCTTATTTATCTGATATGTTTCTTTTGATTTTTTCCAAATGCTCAGAATAAGTTGATTCCAAAAAGAAATCTCCACATTCATCATCCCAGCCAAAGAGTATATCATGTAAAGATGCAAGATAGACAATGTAGGCTCTTGTTGGATTTTCATGGGGCAGTATTCTGTTGTGTACATATTTTAATAATACTTTGTCTATTCCTCCTTCCTCGTATAATTTGCGGATTTCCGGAACTTCTACGACCTTATCCTCTGAGAATTCTTCATACATGGAAGTGTTGATTGTGATATATTCTTTATTTACCAGTTTTTTATATAAACGTTTTTGGAATTCTTGATAGGAATCTATTCTTATATTTAAATAATTATACAAGCTCCATGCATCACTGCAACATAAAAAAGTATCTTCCCGCATAGTATCGAATTGTCTGATGCTGTCAAATGAAGCATATTCGTGTATCATTGGAACAATGATAGGATACGAGGTGAAATAACCACTCATCATTACTGATTCTTTTAATGCTGAGTGTTTATTGTCTGTACAGGCTGTAAGACATAGCCCTATGAGCAATGTATAAATAAGGCTCATTCTCTTTTTTAGAATATGCATATTCCTATCTTAACTATTTCGTTATTAATGCTTTAAATTTAATGAAAACTTTCGATATAAAAGAAGAAAAGAGAATGTTATGCAGCAGAAAAGAAGAACGAAAAAACGTGACTTGTATCGTAGGCTTACGATACAAGTCACGTGAGCGATCGATACAAGTATCGCAAGCCTGCGATACAAGTCACGTTTTTTGAAGGAAGATATACCGGTGAATCGTATGTTACACCGCCGGCAGACTGTTGCCGTTTATTTTCCGGTAAAGGTCGAGCGCATACACGTCGGTCATGCCCGAAATGTAGTCCAGCACGGCTTGAATCTTGCCGTACAAGGTAGGAGCTTCCACATCGTATTGTTTTGAAATGCGGTTTATCAACAGCTGTGAATAAGCTTTGTCGGGATGTCGCACAGCTTCCACCATCAGGTCGATCAGAGTGCTGATAACCTGGAAACCGGCCAGCTCGATGTCCACCACATCTTTCGAATGATATATCTTGGCGAAGGCGGTACGTGAACAGTTTTCGTAGGCTTCTCTGATTTGTGGTTCCATGTGCTTGATAAGTACTCCTTCGAACGTTCCGGCAAGAATATCTTCTTCGTGTTCTGTAAATACACGGGTACATTCTTTTATCAGTACACCGATGGCCGAGGAGCGTAAGTAGGCTATTTGTTCGTTGGCATCGGTTACCATCCGGCAGATTTCCTCGATGTGTGCCAGGCGTTTGGGGGAGAAGAAACGGCAGTACAGGTCTTTCGTCTCCTGTAGAGTGAGTATTTTCAGCTTGTAGGCATCTTCTATATCCATCATCTGATAACAGATATCATCGGCGGCTTCTACCAGATAGACCAACGGGTGACGGGCATAGCGTGCCGGTTCTCCTTCCCGGCTCAGGCGTACAATGCCTAATTCTTCGGCAATACGGCGGTAGTCGTCTTCTTCGCTCAGGAAGAATCCGAACTTCTGTTTCTTTCCGGCAAGTTGCGAAGAAAAGGGGTATTTCACGATGGAAGCCAATGTAGAGTAGGTCATCACGAAACCTCCCGGGCGGCGTCCCCGGAACTGATGCGTCAGCAGGCGGAAAGCGTTGGCATTCCCTTCAAAGTGGGTAAGGTCTTCCCATTCGGCGGCAGAGAGGAGCGGCTTCAAGGTAAGTCCCTTGCCTTCGGAAAAATAGGTACCGATGGCTTTTTCTCCCGAATGGCCGAAAGGTGGATTGCCCAAGTCGTGTGCAAGGCAGGCAGCCGATACGATGGAACCGATTTCGGACAGATGCGAATCGTGCAGTTCCGGGTGCTTTTGCAGGAGGATTGTGGCTACTTCATTTCCTAAAGAGCGACCTACACACGAAACTTCTAGGCTGTGCGTCAGTCGGTTGTGTACAAAGATACTTCCCGGAAGGGGAAATACCTGGGTCTTGTTTTGCAGACGTCGGAAAGGAGCGGAGAAAATCAGCCGGTCGTAGTCGCGTTGGAATTCGGTACGGTCTTCTTTCCGTGCTTCGTGGAGAAACTCCAGTCCGAAGCGTTTGTTCGATATCAGTTGTTTCCAGTTCATGCAGAAATAGGTTGTTTTTGCAAACTTAATGAAATTCGGTGGAAATAGCTCGGAAAAACAAGGATTAGTATTGTGAAAGCAGAATTTGAGACTTCGTGGAACGGATATATATAAGATGAGAAATATTTTTGTTTTTGTGAATAATGGTTGTGATAGTTTGTACTTAAAATAGGGGTTGTCTGTTTTAATTTGTTATTTGGGCGGCCTGTATAGAGCGTTTTTCTTATATCTTGAAACTTGATAAAATTATTTTTCAATCTTTTTATTATTTGATTAAATAAAAATGAAGCTAATTTTCTACTTTTATAATCAAAATGATATGGATATTGAGGTAAAAGTATACAAAAAGAAAATGAAAGCTGATGAAAACTGGTATTAATATCAAAGATGACGGAAGTTTTCCTCTTTCAAGGGGACTTTATAATCCGGAAAACGAGCATGATGCTTGTGGAGTAGGTATGATAGTGAATATTCGGGGTAATAAATCGCACAAACTGGTAGATGATGCACTGAAAGTGCTTGAAAATATGAAGCATCGTGGGGCGGAAGGTGCGGATAATAAAACGGGAGATGGTGCCGGGATTATGGTACAGATTCCTCATGAATTTATATTGCTTCAGGGTATTCCTGTTCCGGAAAAGGGAAGATATGGTACCGGCTTGGTGTTTCTTCCTAAAGATGAAGGTGCACAGGCATCTATCCTGCAGATTATGATAGAAGAAATTGAGCGGGAAGGTCTTTCACTGATGCACCTGCGCTCGGTACCGGTGAATACGGCTATCCTTGGAAAGAGTGCACAGGAAACAGAACCGGATATCAAACAGGTATTCATTACAGGAGGAAAAGAGGATGCCGACCTGGAGCGTATGTTGTATCTGGTTCGTAAGAGAATAGAAAAGCGTATTTCTCATAAGGATTTCTATATCGTTTCTCTTTCGAGCAGAAACCTTATTTATAAAGGTATGCTTTCTTCTACACAGGTACGCGAATATTTTTGCGATTTGACACAGCCTTATTTTACCAGTGGAATTGCAATTGTACACTCTCGCTTCAGTACAAATACATTTCCTACATGGAGCCTGGCTCAGCCTTTCCGTCTCTTGGCCCATAACGGGGAAATCAATACGATTCGTGGAAACCGGAGTTGGCTGGAAGCAAGGGAGAGTGTTTTGTCAACTCCTTTGCTGGGTGATGTGAAATCGATATCTCCTATTTTGCAATCGGATATGAGTGACAGTGCTTCGCTGGATAATGTGCTGGAGTTTCTGGTCATGTCGGGCTTGAGCTTGCCACACGCGATGGCGATGCTGGTACCGGAGTCGTTCAACGATAAGAATCCGATTAGTGAAGATTTGAAGGCTTTTTATGAATATCATTCTATTTTGATGGAACCTTGGGATGGCCCTGCGGCATTGTTGTTCAGCGACGGACGTTATGCCGGAGGTATGCTGGACAGAAACGGATTGCGCCCGGCGCGTTATCTGATTACCAAGAATGATACGATGGTAGTAGCAAGTGAAGCGGGCGTGATTGACTTTGAACCGGAAACCGTACGTGAGAAGGGACGCTTGCAACCGGGTAAGATTTTGCTGGTGGATACACAGGAGGGCCGTATTTATTATGATGGGGAGTTGAAAGAGAGTTTGGCTGCTGCCTTTCCTTATCGTCAGTGGTTGTCTGCCAACCGGATTGAACTGGATACGTTGAAGAGTGGACGAAAAGTAGAAAATACAGTTCCGGACTATACTCGCAAATTGCGTGCTTTCGGATTTACACGCGAAGATGTGGAACGGACTTTAACTCCGATGTGTACAGGAGGTTCCGAACCGACAGCTTCGATGGGAAATGATACTCCTTTGGCTGTCTTGTCGGATAAACCGCAGTTGTTGTTTAATTATTTCAGACAGCAGTTTGCACAGGTTACCAATCCGCCTATTGACCCTATTCGTGAGGAACTGGTAATGTCTTTGACAGAATATGTGGGAGCGGTAGGAAATAATATATTATCGCCAGACGAAAGTCACTGCAAGATGGTGCGTTTGCCTCATCCTATTTTAACGAATACCCAACTGGATATTTTGTGTAATATCCGTTATAAAGGATTCAAGACTGTCAAGTTGCCTATGCTGTTTGATGCGGCAAAGGGTAAGACTGGATTGCAGGAAGCGCTTTCTACTTTGTGCCGTAAGGCTGAAGAAGCTGTAGCCGAAGGGGTGAACTATCTGGTTTTATCCGACCGTGATATGGATGCCGGACATGCAGCGATTCCTTCTTTACTGGCTGTAAGTGCGGTTCATCATCATCTGATAGCTATACAGAAGCGGGTGCAGACTGCGCTGGTAGTAGAAAGTGGAGAGCTCCGGGAAGTGATGCATGCGGCTTTGCTGTTGGGCTATGGGGCAAGTGCAATTGTGCCTTATATGGCTTTTGCGGTATTGGATGATCTTGTAAAAAAGGGAGAAATTCAGCTGAATTATGAAACGGCAGAGAAAAATTATATCAAAGCTCTCTGTAAGGGATTGTATAAAATTATGAGTAAGATGGGGATCAGTACCATACGTTCGTATAGAGGGGCAAAGATTTTCGAAGCGGTTGGCTTGGGAGAGCCTCTGTTGAGAGAGTATTTCGGTACTTCATCTTCATCGATAGGAGGAATTGGGCTGGAAGAGATTGCTCACGATTATCTTGCTTTTCATGAGGCGGGATACCAGCCTGCAGAACCGGGTGATTTGTTGCCTCATGTAGGGCAGTTCTCATACCGGAAAGATGGAGAGCGTCATGCCTGGAATCCGGATACAATCCGATTGCTTCAGTTGGCTACCCGGGTAGGCAGTTATACTAAATTTAAGGAGTTTACTGCTTTGGCAAATTCGGCAGAGCACCCTCTTTTCTTACGTGACTTTTTCCGTTTTAAAAAGAATCCGATTCCTATAGAGCAGGTGGAGCCGGTGGAAAAAATTGTCAAGCATTTTGTGACAGGAGCTATTTCGTTTGGAGCCATCAGTAAAGAGGCTCACGAGGCATTGGCTCTGGCAATGAATAAATTGGGAGCTCGTAGTAATACCGGAGAAGGTGGAGAAGATGCAACACGTTTTCATGAGACGGTCGACGGGGTGTCTTTGTGCAGCAAGACCAAGCAGGTGGCTTCCGGACGTTTTGGTGTGACAACAGAATATTTGGTGAATGCCGAAGAAATACAGATTAAGGTAGCGCAAGGGGCTAAGCCTGGAGAAGGAGGACAGTTGCCGGGATTTAAGGTGGATGAAGTAATTGCCCGTACCAGACATTCTATTCCGGGTATTTCGTTGATTTCTCCTCCCCCTCATCATGATATTTATTCAATCGAGGATTTGGCGCAACTGATTTTCGACTTGAAGAATGTGAATCCGAAAGCTGCGGTAAGTGTGAAACTGGTAGCCGAAAGTGGAGTGGGTACAATTGCGGCAGGTGTGGCCAAAGCGAAAGCGGACTTGATTGTGATTTCCGGTGCAGAAGGAGGTACAGGAGCTTCACCGGCTTCTTCCATGCGTTATGCTGGTATCCCTCCTGAAATCGGTTTGAGTGAGGCTCAGCAGACATTGGTGCTGAATGGACTGCGTGGACAGGTGCGTCTGCAGACCGACGGACAGCTGAAAACGGGACACGATATTATCAGTATGGCTCTTTTAGGAGCTGAAGAATTTGCCTTTGGTACTACAGCGCTGATTGTGCTGGGCTGTGTAATGATGCGTAAGTGTCATGCCAATACTTGTCCAGTTGGAGTTGCTACACAGGATCCGGTCTTGCGAGCTCATTTCCGTGGCCATCATGAGTATGTAGTGAATTATTTCCGCTTCCTGGCTCAGGAAGTACGTGAATACCTGGCAGAAATGGGTTTCACCAAGTTGGAGGACATTGTGGGACGAACTGATTTGATTGAACTGTCACCGTCCCGACCGGGTACAAAAGAGGCTTGTTTGGATTTTACTCGTTTGTTGCATAAAGACAGTAAGGCAGGTATCTTGCATAATGTCAGCGCACAGCGTCACGAAATAGAACAGGTGCTGGATCGGTCTATCCTTGCTTCAGCTCAAAATGCATTGGAGAACAAAAAAGAGGTTTCGTTGGAGTATGCCATTGCTAATACCGACCGTTCAGTAGGAAGTATGTTGTCCGGCGAGATTGCAGCCCGATATGGACATGAAGGCTTACCTGACCGGACTATACAGATTCGCTTCAAGGGTTCTGCCGGACAGAGTTTCGGAGCTTTTCTGGTAAAGGGAGTGAGCTTCCGCTTGGAAGGTGAAGCGAACGATTATCTTGGCAAGGGACTGAGTGGAGGACGGATTGCCGTATATCCTCCTGTACGTAGTGATTTTGTGGCAGAAGATAATACGATTGCGGGAAATACGCTGCTGTATGGTGCTACAAGTGGTGAGGTGTATATCAACGGATGTGTAGGTGAGCGTTTTGCTGTACGCAACTCGGGTGCTATTGCTGTAGTAGAAGGTGTAGGAGATCACTGTTGTGAGTATATGACCGGAGGTCGTGTAGTAGTATTAGGTGAAACCGGACGCAACTTTGCAGCTGGTATGAGTGGCGGAGTGGCCTATGTGTGGGATAGAAAACAGAACTTTGATTATTTCTGTAACATGGATATGGTGGAATTGTCTTTACTGGAAGATACGGCTGCACGAAAAGAAGTACACGAACTGATTCGCCGTCATTATCTCTATACGGGGTCTGAACGGGCACGACTCTTGTTGGATAACTGGAATCATTACGCAGATGAGTTTATCCAGGTGACCCCTATTGAATATAAAAAGGTGTTGGCAGAAGAGCAGATGCGTAAACTGCAGGAGAAAATAGCGGAAGTACAGCGTGATTATTAAAAAACTATCAAGAAATGAACTGTGAGTTCGAAAAGATGAATATAGAGATATGGGAAATCCGAAAGCGTTTTTGACAATTCCCCGTCAGGAGGCGGGATATCGACCGATACACGACCGAATTGCAGATTTTGGTGAGGTAGAACAGACTCTGAATACAGGAGAACGCAAGCTTCAGGCTTCGCGTTGTATGGATTGTGGGGGTCCTTTCTGCCATTGGGCTTGCCCCTTGGGAAATCGTTCACCCGAATTTCAGGATGCATTGTTTCGGGGAAAATGGAAAGAGGCTTATGAGATATTGACTTTGACCAATGACTTTCCTGAATTTACCGGACGAATCTGTCCGGCATTGTGTGAGAAAAGCTGTGTTTTGAAGCTTAGTTTGAATGCTCCTGTGACCATTCGGGAGAATGAAGCTGCTATTATAGAATCGGCTTTCCGTGAAGGATATGTACAGCCTCAGTCTTATCCCCGCAATGGCATGAAGGTGGCGGTCGTTGGCTCAGGACCGGCTGGATTGGCTGCGGCCAATCAATTGAACCGTAAGGGATATGAAGTAACAGTGTTTGAAAAGCAGGAATATATTGGTGGATTACTTCGTTTTGGTATTCCGAATTTTAAACTTCATAAACCGATTATAGACCGGCGCCTGCAAATTATGGAAGCTGAAGGTGTTGCGTTTAAAACTAATGTAGATATTGATTTGAATCATCTTCCGGATGGTTTTGATGCCTATTGTGTATGTGTAGGAACTCCTCAGGCACGTGACTTGGCTGTGCCGGGAAGAGATTTGAAAGGTATTCATTTTGCAATGGAGTTTCTTGCACAGCAAAATAGAGTTCTTGCTGGACAGACTTTTGCAGAAAAGGATCGTATCTCGGCACGCGGAAAGCATGTGCTGGTAATTGGAGGGGGAGATACAGGTAGTGACTGTATTGGAACAAGCCACAGACAGGGGGCTATAGATGTAATACAGATTGAAATTATGCCTAAACCGCCAGTTGGTGATAATCCGAATACGCCTTGGCCTCAATGGCCGGTGGTTTTGAGAACCAGCAGTAGTCATGAAGAGGGATGTGTGCGACGTTGGAATTTGTCTTCAACCCGTTTTCTTGGAAAAAACGGTCGTGTGTGTGGAGTAGAGGTTGAAGAAGTAGAGTGGTTGCCGGCAAAGCCGGGGGAACGACCTCAGATGCATCTTACTGGAAGGAAAGAAATTATTAAAGCCGATTTGGTATTGTTGGCTATGGGCTTCCTGAAACCGGAATTACCAACCTTCCCGGAACATGTTTTTGTAGCAGGAGATGCGGTTACGGGGCCAAGTCTGGTTGTGCGGTGTATTGATAGTGGTAGAAAGGTAGCGCAGAAAATAGATGACTATCTTCGTGGAAAACAGTAATTCAACTCTGTTTCCAGACTTATTCGCGAATCTGATAAGAATGAAGTATTATGTGTGGAATAGCTTGCATTTTTAATATCCGGAAACAAACACCGGAATTGAGAGATAAGGCATTGGTTATGGCAAAAAGAATACGCCATCGTGGGCCGGACTGGAGTGGTATTTATTGTGGAGAATCGGCAATATTGGCACATGAGCGCTTATCTATTGTCGATCCACAGAGTGGAGGACAGCCTTTGGTATCGCCGGATGGAAATCTTGTACTTGCTGTAAATGGAGAAATCTACAATCATCGTGAGATTCGACAGAAGTATGGGAATCGTTATGCCTTTAAAACAGGAAGCGATTGTGAGGTTATTCTGGCGCTGTATCAGGAAAAGGGACTTGACTTTCTGGAAGACTTGAATGGTATTTTTGCTTTTGCACTTTATGATAAGGAGCACGATGAGTTTCTTATTGCGAGGGATGCAATTGGTGTTATTCCTTTGTATATAGGTTACGATGAAGAGGAAAGAGTGTATTGTGCCAGTGAACTGAAGGCACTGGAAGGTTTCTGTGTACGTTATGAGACTTTCTTGCCAGGACATTATTATTCCAGTAAAGAAGGGAAAATGGTTCGCTGGTATCATCGGAAATGGCAAACAGCTCTTCCTGGTCCGACACAAGGAGATGCACATGTTTTGTTGAGAGCAAGTCTTGAGGCTGCGGTAAAGCGGCAGTTGATGAGTGATGTACCGTATGGTGTACTTCTTTCCGGCGGACTGGATAGTTCTATCATTTCAGCTGTGGCGAAGAAGTATGCTTCCCGGCGGGTGGAGAATGAAGGAAAGACGGAGGCATGGTATCCTCAGCTTCATTCTTTTGCCATAGGTTTGGAAGGAGCTCCCGATTTATTGAAGGCGCGTGAAGTGGCTCAACATATCGGTACTGTGCATCATGAAATCCATTACACACTACAGGAAGGATTGGATGCGCTGAAAGATGTGATTTATTATATCGAAACTTATGATGTGACTACTGTACGTGCATCTACTCCTATGTATTTGCTGGCACGTGTCATTAAAAGTATGGGTATCAAGATGGTGCTGAGCGGAGAAGGAGCTGATGAAGTCTTTGGTGGGTATCTTTATTTTCATAAGGCTCCGTCTGCTGAAGAATTTCATAAAGAAACAGTACGTAAATTGTCTAAACTGTATCTGTATGATTGTTTGAGAGCAAATAAGGCTCTTTCTGCCTGGGGGGTAGAAGGTCGTGTTCCTTTCCTCGATAAAGAATTTCTTGATGTGACAATGAGTCTTGATCCATCCGAAAAGATGTGTCCGGGAAGCACGATAGAAAAACGTATTTTAAGAGAAACTTTTGCAGATTTATTACCTGAAAGTGTAGCTTGGAGACAAAAAGAGCAGTTTAGTGATGGGGTAGGATATAGCTGGATTGATAAACTGAAGGAGTTTACATCGCAGGCTGTAAGTGATGAACAGATGGCTCATGCTGCCGAACGTTTTCCGGTAAATCCTCCAAGAAATAAAGAAGAATATTATTATCGCTCTGTATTCGAAGAGCATTTTCCTGGTAGGAATGCAGCTCTTACTGTACCGAGTGTTCCAAGTGTAGCGTGTTCTACGGCTGAGGCTTTAGCTTGGGATGCTTCTTTTAAGAATATGAACGAGCCGAGTGGACGCGCGGTGAAGGGTGTCCACGAGGAGGCTTATCAATGATAGATAAAAATAGATGATATGGCACTTGTAAACGAACATTTTTTGAAGTTATCTAATAGTTATTTGTTTTCTGATATTGCAAAGAAAGTACATGCTTTTAATGTGGTCTATCCTAAAGCCAAACTTATCCGGCTTGGAATTGGTGATGTAACACGTCCATTGCCTCCGGCTTGTATTGAAGCGATGCATCGGGCAGTAGATGAATTGGCTGATGCTTCTACTTTTCACGGATATGGCCCAGAGCAAGGGTATGGCTTTTTGATTGATGCAATAATCAAACACGATTTTACAAAACGAGGCATTAGTATCAGTCCCTCGGAAGTATTTATAAGTGATGGTGCGAAAAGTGATACGGGTAATATTGGAGAGCTTCTTCGTTGGGATAACAGCATGGCTATTACCGATCCGGTTTATCCGGTATATGTTGACAGTAATACAATGTGTGGTCGTACCGGCTCTTTGGATGAAAACGGACGTTGGAGTAATGTTACTTATTTGTCGTGTACGGAGGAAAATGGTTTTATACCGGCTTTGCCTAACCATCGGGTGGATCTTATTTATTTGTGTTATCCTAATAACCCGACAGGCACTACCCTTACACGCGATCAATTGAAACTTTGGGTGGATTATGCATTGGAAAATGATACGTTAATTGTTTTTGATGCTGCTTATGAAGCTTATATTACAGAGCCTGATGTGCCACATTCTATCTATGAAATACGTGGAGCGAAGAAAGTAGCTATTGAAATTCGTAGTTTCTCAAAAACAGCGGGTTTTACAGGAGTAAGATGTGGATATACTGTGGTTCCTAAAGAGGTGACAGCTAGTGATATTAAAGGGAATAGGATTCCGTTGAATTCCTTATGGAACCGCAGACAGTGTACAAAGTTTAATGGAGCAAGTTATATTACTCAACGTGGGGCTGAAGCTATTTATACACCTGAAGGGCAGCAGCAGGTAAAGCAAACAATTGATTACTATATGGAGAATGCCCGTATTATGCGGGAAGGTTTGACTGATGCTGGGTTCAAAGTTTATGGCGGAGTAAATGCTCCTTATATTTGGCTGAAGGCTCCAAAGGGCATGACTTCTTGGAACTTTTTCGAGAAGTTATTGTATGAAGTAAATGTGGTAGGTACACCTGGAGTAGGTTTTGGACCAAGTGGAGAAGGATACTTGCGCCTTACAGCTTTTGGTAAGAGAGAGGATTGTCAGGAAGCTATGCAGCGTATCCGCCGCTGGAAGTTTTAATATACCTGATGATTATTGATTATGGTTGAAACCGTCTGCTGCTTATTCAGTAAAAGCAGTAAGACGGTTTTTTTATTAGGATTAAGTTTTATATTTAATATTTATCTTATGTGATAAAAAGGAATAAAAAACACTTTTAGTATTATGAATTGTTATAATTATGTTTTTTTATGTAACTGATTGTAATATTATTTACTTGTAGTATCTTTTTGATATTATATTTTAAAAAAGTGATTTCTAAATGTTCTATATTTGCATTGTGATGATATCATAAAGATGTGTAATTAGTTTATTTTGTATCATATTTATTGTTGTATGAAAGTTCTTTATTACGTTTTATCATTAGTGTCCCGTTAAAATCGAGACAAATTAATATTAATCAAACAATCCCG
>ERZ791931.229-NODE-229-length-69498-cov-4.809311_pt1 | contig 69498 bp, 45 predicted proteins | sample MGYA00510127_ERZ791931 | MGnify/ENA primary metagenome ERZ791931 (study PRJEB30046, sample SAMN00792067) | human gut metagenome | study: EMG produced TPA metagenomics assembly of the A metagenome-wide association study of gut microbiota in type 2... | reverse complement strand
GGGTAGTAGCAGGGCTGGATGCTATTGAAGAATTGAAGAAGAGTCACCCTGCTGTACCTGCTTTAATTGTAGAAGGTCATTCTTCTGATAACAAATTCTCAAAAAATCCTCCCATATTGGAATATCTACCTAATGGAAAGCTGAAGGTCATAGAGGATTGCGGGCACATGATGAATATGGAGCGACCGGAGGAATTCAATGCAGCTTTAGAAGAATTTTTAATCAATATTAAACAGTAAAATAAAAGCAATAAATATCATGAAACAAATAGTTCTATGTCTGATCGGAATATTATTTGCATCGCTTGTATCTGCACAAAAGATAAATCATCCTTCGCTTTTGTACACCCCTCAACGTATTCAGCAGGTAAAACAACGTATGCAGAATGAACCGAAATTGCAGGAAGCCTGGGAAGATATTCAGAAAACTGCGGATGAAGCTTTACAGAAGAAAGATTTCAACCGGTTGGATTATCTATCGTTGGCCTATCTGATGACGGATAATAAAGAGTATGCAGATGTAATCAAAGAGATCCTTTCGAAAGCTGTGGAAGCTGAATCCTGGGGAGATATGGAAATGATGGCACGTATTCCTGCTTGGCGTTCGCAACTAGGCATGGCACATAAGAGTTTCCTTTCTGCCATAGGATATGATGCAGCCTACAATATCATGTCTTCTTCCGAAAGAAAAAAGATTGCCGAAGGCTTGAAACGATTGGCTGTAGAACCTGCATTGGGCGACTGGCTGCTGGAACCTACCCGTATTCATTCTTTGAATTCTATGGGACATAACTGGTGGACTTCCTGTGTATGCCAGGGTGGAATATTAGCATTAAGCCTACAGAATGAACTTCCCGAAGTAAAAGATTGGGTGGAGCAACTTCATGAATCACTTCCCGAATGGTTTGACTTTGCAGGCGATGCCTTGCAGCAGAAAGCAAAGAGCTTTGATGAGGCCGGAGGAATGTATGAAAGTCTGAATTATGCAAACTTTGGTATTCAGGAAGCTCTATTGTTTCGGATTGCTTGGATAAACACTCATCCGGGACAAAATCCCGGTGATATACCCCAATTGGCAAAACTTCCGAACTACTTTTCTCAAGTATGCTATCCCCGTACAGGTATGCTGCATAGTTTGAATTTTGGTGATAGTCATAAGAACGTATCAGCAGAATCCAGTATGATGTTATTGTATGCATTGGGACTGAAAGACCCGACTATTCTGTGGTATATAGCCCAAGTAGAGCAAGGACAGCATCGCGATGGATTTTTTCTGAATCGTCCGATGGGTTTTCTCTATACCCCTGATTTGAATAAAGCCCCCGTAGCTCCCGATTTGAAAACCTCACAATTATTCTCGGATTTCGGTTGGGCCACCATGCGTACTTCTTGGGAAAAGGATGCTACGATGCTTGCTGTGAAAAGCGGTCATACGTGGAATCATTCCCATGCGGATGCCAACTCCTTTATTGTTTTTCATAAAGGCGTTGATATTATCAAGGATGGAGGAAACTGCTGGTATCCCAATCCTGCCTATCGCAACTATTTCTTCCAAAGCCAGGCACATAATGTAGTCCTGTTCAACGGGGAGGGACAACTTCGTGAACAACAGTATAGCGGCTCTACTTTGCGAGGAAATCTTTATCATCTCTTGGATGCAGGCAATGTGAAATATGTTTTGGCCAATGGAACAGGTCCTGTCTCTAATAATTTCAGCCGTAACTTCCGTCATTTCCTGTGGATGGATAATGTGATTTATATGATCGATGATTTGAAGACACATAAGGTAGGACAGTTTGAATGGTTATGGCATACCAATGGAACCTATAAGAAATCGGGCATTGACGTAAATGTGACAAATGGAAATTCTTCAGTAGTCATTCGCCCTTTATATCCCCGCATGCTGGCTAAGTCCGATTTTGTGCACGACTATCCCGAAGATTTATATTGGGAAGAAATAGAAGCTCCTACGGAAGATCTGAAAGGAATCGAAAAATATTATTCATTCCATTTACCGGCCGAGGTGAACCGTGTGAAAGGACTGACAGCTATTATTCTGAAAGACACTCCCGATGAAAAAGATCTGCCTCAAATGGAAAGACGTGAAGGGCAGGACTGGATAGGGCTTCGTATCCGTCATAAAGGTAAAATTACCGATTTATATATCAACCAACTGGCAGACGGAAGATTAATGCACAGTAATTCATGGATTATGCCCGACGGCTGGATGACAGATGCTTATATGTTTGCAGTCTCTTACCCGGAAGGTACTGAAGCAAAGGACGCTAAGGACTTCTTCATTGCCTACGGAAGTGCATTGAGACGGGATAATGAAACCTACTTCTCGTCATTGGCTAAACTATTCGTTATTCAGAAAGCAGAAGATAAGAAACTTAATCTTTGGATAGACGGACAGCCGAAGATAAATACCACCTTTAGGAGTACAAAGAAGCCTGTGTCTGTAGAAGTGAATGATAAGAAAATTCCGGTAGTTTATCAGAAATCGCAGATAAAGGTGAAACTTTAAATAAGTATATCCGGGATAGATTCTATCTTTTTAAAGAGAGTAAGTTCCTTGTTTTTTGTGCAAACCTATATAAAATCCGAGATATTTTATGTAGGTTTGCATTGTTTCGTTAAATATGAATCCTCTATGCATAATCTAATACGACATATAGTAAAGGCTTTAGTTACTCTTTGTCTGCTACTCATAAGTATGCCTATTTATCCGATTTCTTACTCTTTTCGCAGTATTTCCGAAACAGACGGACTTTCCGACCTGATGGTCAGCTCTTTTTATAAAGATTCATTAGGCTATATCTGGATTGGCACGGCAAGTTCTGTTGAACGTTTTGACGGAGTCCATTTGAAACATTATCCTATATTAGGGAATAATGAAAAACAAAAATGGGTGAATGTAATAACAGAGACGGCTGGTAATAGGATATGGATAGGAAATGATATGGGATTGTGGACGGTTCATAAGGAAACAGAAAAACTGGAACCTTTTAGTCCGGAGACTATTAATTGTGGTGTTCGTGCCCTTTTACCAACTCGGGATGGAGGATTGTATATAGGTAGTGAAAAAGGATTATTTATCTATCGAAATAATCAATTGGAGCGACTGGCAGTAAGTTCCGACATCTTATCGGCAGAAAATTTCATCGTTGCATTGAATTTGGATGAAAATGGAGCTTTATGGATTCTTACCAAAGGTGGATTACATTCCATGAATATTTCAAACCGGAAAATAACCTCTTATCCATACAAGCAGGGATTCTCTTATAGAAATATGACACGTATCGGCAAAAAGCTCTATTTAGGAACAATGGATCATGGGTTGCTATGTTTTGATAGCTCGACGGGTGAGTTTAAAGAAAATATTATTGACTTGGGTTGTAATGTTATCATGTCTCTCTCCAGTGATGAAAAGAATTTGTTGTATATAGGCACTGATGGAAACGGGGTACATTTTGTTTCTGCGAATAACATGAAGATTGTTCGTACCTTTTGTTACGAATCGGGAAATAAACAGGCGATCCGTTCCAATTCTGTCTATGCATTATTGGTTGATAGGGAAGGAGTGATTTGGATTGGTTTTTATCAGCTAGGTTTGGATTATACACTATATCAGAGCGGATTATTTTCTACCTATGCCTATCTTCCTTATTTCGACTCCAAAGAGATGCCTGTTCGTGCAATAGCTGTTTCGAAAGACGAGAAACTGATAGGTTCGCGCAATGGACTTTTCTATATAGACGAAAGGAAACAGCGGTTTAAAAGTTTTAAGGTTCCCGAATTACGTTCCAATATGATCTTGTGTATTTATGCTTTTGAAGGAAAGTATTACATAGGTACTTATGGTGGCGGTATATATATACTCAATCCTTCCACGTTGACTTTATCCGATTTTGAAACAGCAGACTTAAAATCAACTCCATTCCTGAAAGGACATGTGTTTTGCATAAAATCGGATGATGAAGGAAATTTGTGGATGGCGACGTCTATGGGACTTTACTGTTATAGAGATGGAAAGCAAATCCGGCATTATACTACCGAAAATTCGAAATTACCGGGAGAAAATGTATATGATATATGTTTTAATTCCACTCGTAAAGGATGGATTTGTACAGAGAACGGTTTATGCATTTGGGATCCGTCAACCAATAGTCTGAAGTCGGATATGTTTCCTGAAGGGTTTATTCATAAAGATAAAATCCGGACAGTATACGAAGATTCTAATCATGAGCTTTATTTCCTTCCGGATAAAGGTGCAATTTTTATATCTGATTTGTCGATGAATCATTTTCGGAGAATGCAGTCGGGTACTCCTTTGGATGGAAAGGATGCAATGTTTATTATAGAAGATCATGAAGGTTGGTTGTGGATTGGTACTAATTTAGGCTTATATCGTTATGATAAGAAAGATAATTTTATTCCCTATAATTTCGTAGATGGCTTGCCCAGTTCTATATTTATTACTTGTTTCCCTGTGATAGATGAAGAGGGTACGATGTGGTTCGGCAATTCGAAAGGTATGATTTATCTGACCTCGGAACAAAACGGCAGAAAAGCAAAATGGCATTATCCGGTTGCTATTACCGATGTATTAGTGAATGGAAAGCAATCGGTTTATGCTAAGATGAGTAGAGAAAATAACGTGTATAAAATAAAATTGGAAGCAGAACAGCGTAATCTGACAATCCGTTTCTCTGGGTTCACTTATTCGGAGCCTGCATATATGTCTTATAAATGTAAGATGGAAGGGATAGATAGCGACTGGCAATTATTGAGTGGACAATCTGAAATAACGTATTATGACTTATCATCCGGCAATTATCAGTTTAGAATTCATCGGGTGGATGATCCGGAGTCAGAAATTTGCCTGATGGTGACTATTGCTCCTCGTTTCAATGCTGTTATGTGGAGTGTGACTATTTTAGTGATATTGATAATAACCTTGGCTTATATATATTATCGCCGGAGAATGAAACGAAACAACCTTATTGAACCGAAGGAAAAGCAACAACCGATAATTGAAGAAAAATATAGAAAGAGTAATGTGACTGAAGAAGAATGTAGGCGCTTGGCTGGCGAACTGGAACTTCTGATGCAAAGGGATCGACTATATGTTAATCCAAATCTGAAAATAGCAGATTTGGCTGCAATATTGAATGTTTCCACTTATACATTATCCTATTTATTCAATCAATATTTGGATAAAAACTATTATGACTATTTGAATGACTATCGCATAGAGGAGTTTAAGCGTTTGGTTGATAAAGATGAATATTCTAAATATACGTTGACAGCTTTAGCTGAACTATGTGGTTTTAGTTCGCGCACCTCCTTCTTTCGCTATTTTAAAAAGGTTATTGGAATTACTCCGAATGAATATATTCGAAGTATCGGAAAGACCAATGAAGAATAATATACCTATGTACCTTTCATTTTAAACTTTAGATTGATAAATATCTCTTTAGAGTCTCAAATAATAAATTGAGACTCTATGAAATTGAGAGTTAACTTCTTGATAATTAGAGTGTGTGTTGATCGCTTGCTCTCCGCCAATAGGACGGAATTTATCTCTTCCTCTTTGAATATCCGTTTTCATATTTACCTTCTATATTTGCCAACGTAATGATAAACAAAAATCTAAGCAATGGAAAATATAGATATGTCATCCGTACAGTTGATTAGTGATTCTTATAAGAATTATCATCGTTCTGTTTACTTGTATATATTATATAAAATAAGAAAAGATGAAGACGCGAAAGATCTGTCTCAAGATGTATTTTTACGTTTGATGGATTATAAGCAAATGTTGCGACCGGAAACAATAAAGCATTTTATTTTCTCTATTTGCCGGAATTTGGTTACTGATTATTTGCGTCGTCATTATAAAATGCAGGAAATCACGTCCTATTTTTTAGATCGGATTCCTACCTCTACCAATGATGTAGAGAGTCAGATAATAGCCAATGATATATCTACATGTGAGCAGAACAGGGTTCTTCGGCTTCCTGCACAACGGAGGAAAATTTATGCGATGAGCCGTTTCGGTCATAAATCATCAGCAGATATTTCCGCTTGTCTTGGGTTATCTGTCCGTACAGTAGAAAACCATTTGTTTATCAGTCGGAAAGAAATCCGCGAATATATCCAACAGTGTATCTAATATTAGAATAAATAGTATAAATGTTAGTTTTAAATTTTATGTATATGAAAAAAAATCTCTTCAGATTTTCATCGAGAAGGATTCTATTCTCCACGGTGATAGCCTCTGCTCTTCTAGCAGGTGGTTCGCAGACTGTCTTTGCAGATGCTGGGGAAGTACAAGCCGTATTACAGATCGGTACAATTAAAGGAAAAATTGTGGATTCCAATGGCGATCCTGTCATTGGTGCCAACGTTATGGTTAAAGGTACCACCAATGGCTGTATAACCGACATCGACGGAAACTTCTCATTGAAAGACGCCAAAGGTATTTTGGTTATCTCTTATATCGGTTACAAAACGGAAGAGGTACAGGTGAAAGGCCATGAAACCAATTTAAAGATTGTATTGAAAGAGGACTCTGAACTACTGCAAGAAGTTGTAGTGGTGGGATACGGTAGTATGAAGAAAGAGTCGTTGACAGGTTCGGTGACAGTTGTTGACCAAAAACTTTTTAAAGACAAAGGTACGGTAGCCAATCCGCTATCAGCTATGCAAGGTCAGGTGCCGGGCTTACGCATCACTCGTTCGTCGGCTGCTCCGGGCGAAGAGGGATGGGGCATCTCTATTCGTGGTTCGGTTTCGAAGAATAACGTAGAGCCTCTGCTGATTATTGACGGTGTGCCTGCCAGCGGTGTCAGTGAGATGGCCCAACTCAATGCAGACGATATCGAAACCATTAACTTTCTGAAAGATGCTTCGGCTGCTATTTATGGTGCAAAAGCGGCAGGTGGTGTAATTTTGGTGACTACAAAACGTCCCGATGTCGGCAGAACTAAAGTAGAATATAGCGGCTCGGTTACGCGCAAAATTGTGGGGTTGCAGCCTCGTATGATGAGTATGGACGAGTGGACGGACGGTGTGCTCCAAGCTCGCTTGAATGATGGTTATGGTGAAGATGATAACTGGGTGCGCTATGCCCGTTTGGCTAAGGCGATGAAAGGCAGTTGGATTAACCTGCACGGTGGCAACAACCCCGATGAAGATCCCATTCCGGGGGGATTCCGTGGTGTGGCCGACTTTGTGTTTCACGACATGAACTGGACAGATGTGTTGTGGGGAAATGCCACTTCTACTCAGCATAATCTTAGTGTAAGGGGAGGTACGGAAAAATCGAGCTACAGACTTTCATTGGGTTATTTGAACGATCAAGGTACGTTGAAATGGGGGAACAACTCGAATGAACGTTATAACGCACGTTTGTTTAGTAGCGTCAAGATAAACGACCGTATCAGTTTGGAAACCAACATGTCGGCCAGTCGTCAGCATCAAGTAGCTCCTACACAGATTGGCAGCATATTAGGCAGCAGCATACCGCAACCGGGGCTTCCGGTTTCGACCATTGATGGTAAACCTTATGCGTGGGGAGGTATTCATACTCCCAATTGGTCAGCCGAATTGGGCGGTGACAACAAACTTGTGGTGACCGCTATGAGTGTGAATGAGATTCTAAAAGTAAACATTCTGGATGGACTTGATTTTCAAGGCACTTTGGGATACTCGACGAACAACGCAACCCGTGACGAACAATATCTTTCGATTGATTGGTATCAATATGACGGTACACCGATTCTGAACGAGAACTCTCCTTATCCCGCTAAAGAAAAATCGTCATATACAAAAAGTTCTGCACGTACTGACAATTACACGGCATCGGCCTTCCTCACTTATAAGAAACTATTTGATGAAGTTCACGACGTATCACTTATGGGAGGTGTTCAGTACGATTATGCTGCTTACGATTACAGTGGTACTAAAGCCATGGATGTGGAAGCGGCTATCGAATCACTCAACGGTAAGGGACAGGTTTACATTGATAAAGTAGACCGTTGGGAGGAAGCTATTCTTTCTTATTTCGGTCGTTTGAATTATAACTACAAATCGAGATATATGGTAGAAGTGAATGCTCGCTACGACGGCTCTTCGAAGTTCTTGCCCGAAAACCGCTGGAATTTCTTTTGGGGTGCATCAGCCGGATGGCGTATCACTGAAGAGAAATTCATGGAGAACTTGCGCGATTATGTGAGTGAACTGAAATTGCGTGCCTCATATGGTGAGGTAGGTAACCAAAATGGCATCGGACGCTACGACGGCATCCAACTTTACAACTACAAATCGGGCAGCGGTGCCTTGTTAGGTAATTCGAAAGGAACATATGTAGAATCTGCCGGACTGGTGAGTACCGTGCGTACTTGGGAACGCATCTACAACTATAACTTAGGTATCGATTTCGGTTTCTTCAACAATCGTCTTACAGGTACGTTCGAGGTATTTAAAAAGAAAAACAACAATATGTTGGTTTCTCGTCTGCATCCCGGTGTTTTGGGGGGAACGGCTCCCAGTACCAATAGCGGTAAGTTCGAAGCCAATGGTTATGATGCCAGTTTGACTTGGCGTGACAAGATAGGCAGTTTCAACTACCATGTTGGCGGTACGTTGACCTATATGAATAATGAACTGATTGACGGAGGCAATATTGTAGTGAATGCAGGCTATAATGAAGCAGTGAATGGATACCCGCTCAACTCTGTGTTTGGTTATCGCTATGTGGGCAAGGTACAAAACCAAGACCAACTGGACTATTATGTGGACAAATATGTGGGTAGTAACTCTATCGCCCTGCCTGCCAACTTGCGTTTAGGCGACCACATGTATGAGGATGTGAACAAAGATGGCAAATTGACACAGGATGACCTTGTATTTCTCGGTTCCGATGACCCCAAATATTCGTTCTCGTTTAATTTCGGATGTGAGTGGAAGGGATTCGATTTCAATACCGTGTTCCAAGGTGTGGGCAAACGTACCATCTATCGTGAAATCGACTCTTGGAAAGTGCCTTTCAAAGCCATTTGGCTGAACACTACTAATCAGTCAGTGGGCAATGTATGGAGCCCTGAAACCCCTAACAATCATTTTCCTACCTATTCAAACAGCAATGACATCAATAACTACAACTACATTCCTTCTACCTGGTCGGCCGACAATGGTGCCTACCTGCGTCTCAAAGAGATTGTACTTGGATACACATTGCCAAAGGCATGGATGAACAAGAGCGGTTTTATCAGCAACCTACGTGTCTATGTCTCGGGTGCTGACTTGTGGGAGAAATCGTATATCAGCGATGGTTGGGATCCCGAAGCTACTCGCAAGGTGGAAAACAAACAACGCTATCCGTTTAATCGCACTATAACTTTCGGTGTGAATGCCACGTTCTAATTTTTATTCTTAATATTGAAGATAACAATGAAAAAAATAGCATATATTCTAAGTATCATTTGCGCCATGACCATGCAGTCGTGCTTAGATCTTGAGCCCAAGACGCAATTGGCTGACACCAACTACTGGAAGTCGCCCGAACACTTCAAACTCTTTGCCACGCAGTTCTACGGCTGGTCTGCCGACTTCCGATGGCTTGATGACAGTCAGCATGCCGATATTCGCTCGGACTTGTTTGCCTATAGCACGGTGAATGTCTATAGTAATGGAACGAATAGTATTCCGTCGTCCGATAAGCATTATACCGACAATTACAATCGTATTCGCCAAGTCAACACCTTGTTGCAACAGGCTGATGCGTATGAACAACAAGCCGACATTGCCATTTCAGTGGGGGAAGCCCGTTTCTTCCGTGCTTATTGTTACTTCGAGTTATTGCAGGCTTACGGTGACCTTATCATAGCCCGCACGCCGCTCGACATCGACTCGCCTGAGATGCAGAAGGCTCGCAATCCGCGTACCGAGGTGGCTGACTTCATCATTGACGACTTGAAAGAAGCCGCTAAACTATTGCCCGTTGATAAGGCTATCAGCAGCAGCGATGAAGGTCGCCTTTCCAGCGAAGCCGCTTTGGCGTTTCTTTCGCGTGTAGCCCTTTACGAAGGTACATGGGAGAAATTTCATAATGGCGGTCAAAATACCGAACGTACAAAAGATTTGCTCAATACCGCAGCACAGGCGGCTCATGATGTAATGGCGGGCGGAGCATTCGAGCTTTTTGCTCCTCAAGAATTGGGAACGGAAGCCTACAAGTATCTCTTTATCTTGGAGAATGAAAAGTCAAACCCTGCCAATATCAATAAAACAGGTAATAAAGAGTATATCTTTACCCGCCGCCACGACCCTGTTATCAATTCTATTGGTTTCAACATTACACAAGGGCGTTTGGGCAATGCCTTGTACGTTACTCGCAAAATGGCTAATATGTATCTGCAAAGCAATGGGTTACCCATCAATCCCCAAACGTGGAATTACACGAAAGTGGATGATGAATATAAAAATCGCGACAACCGCATGAACAATCAGCTTATGGTGCCCGGACAGACTTATTGGGGTACAAATGGCGGACGCATTGATTGGAGCGGCGATGCTGCCGAAATAGCCAATGCCTCGCATAGGAACTTCATGCCTCAAACCGGTACGGGCTACTTTCCCCACAAGTGGTGCAGCGAACGTGACGGAGTGCCCACCGGTATGGAAGCTTACGACTTCCCCGTCATCCGCTATGCCGAGGTGCTGCTGAACTATGCCGAAGCTGTGTTTGAACGCGATGGACAAATATCAGATGAAGACTTGGCTATCAGCTTGAACTTGACACGTAAACGCATTAACCCCGAAATGCCTGACTTGACTAACGACTTTGTCACGGCAAATAATTTGGATATGCGCACAGAGATTCGTCGTGAGCGTACCATCGAGTTTTTCGATGAGAATTTCCGCATTGATGATCTGAAGCGTTGGAAGACGGCCGAAGACGAAATGCCGATGAATCTCACCGGTGTGAAGTGGAAAGATACTGATTTTGAAAGCAGATGGCCCGATGCTTCTTTTAAAGACAAAGATGGTGAAGGCTGCATTATTCACGAAAAAGGACGCAACTGGCACGAAAAGCATTACTTGTTGCCGCTGCCCACTGACCAACTCAAGCTGAACTCCAACTTGAAACAAAATCCGGGTTGGAACCAATAATCCATTCATTATTCATTTATAAAGTAATCGAATTATGACATACAAAAACATACTTCAAAAGGGTGCATTTGCAACACTGTTGGCGGGTGCCTTGGTGGTGACCGTTTCGTGCAACGATGACGATGTATCCCCCGTTTTAGAAGAGAGAGTGCTCGTTAAGGAAATCAACCTTGAGGTGACTCCCGAACTGCCTCTGCTGATAGGCACTGATACTTTGATAAAATATACCGTAGGCCCGGATGAGGCTTTCAACAAAGAGGTGGTATGGAAATCGACTGTGCCCGATGTGGCTACCGTAGATGCCGAAGGACGCATCACTGCAGTGAAGGCCGGTAATACGGTCATTTCGGCCAAACCGGTTGTAGGCTATTCTGCCACTTCGACCATCAATGTGAAGGTGGTAAACGAAATCATTCACATCACTGATATCAGTCTTACTAATGAAGAGCTTGAAGTGTTTGTTACCTCGACTCTGCCGCTCATTTGGCAGACTACTCCGGTCGATCCCACTTACCCCGGAGTGATTTGGAAAAGCCTTACTCCCGATAAAGCCACCGTCAATGAAAAAGGCGAGGTGAAAGGTGTGGCCGAAGGAACGGCACGCATACAAGTCACCGCTACTGACGACAAACATTTCACAAAAGTGTTTGAGATTAAGGTGAAGCCTATTATTTATATCGAAAGTATGGAATTCGTGAAGGAAACCGATAAGCTGGCTTTAGGCGAAACCTATACTCCGCAGATGAATGTAACGCCGGCAGACGCTACGCTGTCGTACATCGCATGGGAAAGCAGCAAGCCCGATGTTGTAGAGATTGACGAAAAAGGCCGGTTTGTGGCGAAGGCTTACGGCAATGCCGTGATTACTGCTTTGGCAGACTATGGCGACGGTAAACCTATCAAAGCTACGATGAGTATCAATGTGAGTGAGGGATTGATGAACGACCAATTTACCATTGAGAACATCTGGCAACCATTCGGCAATTTCAATCATCGAGAATTTGAATGGATGGAGAACGACGGAGTACTTCGCATATTACCCGGTGACGATAAGGCTTACAAGGCTGTGCGCATTTGTCGTACCGGAGGATTTGGGTTCAACGTAACCAACTATCCCATCTTGGCCTTTAAAGTGAAATTCCCCGAAAATGTGTTCGAAGCATCAACAAGCATAGAGTGGTATCTCGACATTTGGGGTGGAAGCGGCATTACCGTAGCCGGTAAATATGGCGAAGATACCGATAAAGGAAAAAACGCCATGACTGTGGCAGATTGTGGCGAATACAAAGTATTCTACGCCGACTTTACGAAGAAATTCCTCGGCAAGAATCAACAGTATATGCCTACTGCATTGACGAAGTACGACACGGTGGAACTTCAATTTTGGAAAATATGGTATGAAGCCAGCGAAACTGGCAGTATCTATGTGGATTGGGTGAAGACCTTCGAATCGGAACAGGAACTGAAAGATTTGATTAAAGCTGAAAAAGCCGAATAATGGTAGCCGACTTCTCAGAAACTGATTGAATAACAAAATGAATATTGAATATATGAAAAATTTGATTTATACCTTCGTGGGCAGCATGGCACTTGTGTTGCTGACCGGCTGTAGTGCTGAGTTCGAGAACGGAACTCCCGAACCATGGCAACGCGAAATCAACCCCAATGAAAATTATGAGTACACCATCAAGCACCCTTGTCTGGTGAACACCGAAGCCGATTTTGAACGTGCACGCCGTAAAGTGAATGAAGGCGCCGAACCTTGGATTAGTGGTTGGCAAAAATTGTGCGACAGCCGATTTGCCCAACTGAATTATAACTCAAATCCGCAAGAAGAAATTGTGCGCCACTCAAAAGGCGGAAACTTCAATACGGCTGCTTTTGATGCCGGTGCCGCTTATCAGTTGGCTTTACGCTGGAAAATTTCGGGAGATGAAGATTATGCGAAAGCGGCTATTAAAATTCTGAACGGATGGGCTAAAACTTGTAAAGGGGTGAACTATAAAACGTGGCCTGACGACAGCCATCGCCTGCTTGCTGCCGGATTTATCGGTTACCAGTTTGCTGCTCCCGCTGAACTGATGCGCGACTACGAAGGCTGGAAAACCGAGGATTTCGAAATCTTCAAGAAATGGATAGATAAAACTTTCTATCCTATCTGCGACGATTTCTTAGATAACCACTTTAACTCTTCAGCCATTGCAGGTTGGATGAGTTGGGATCTGCCCGCCATGCTCACCATTCTTTCTATCGGCGTGCTGAATGATGACGATGCTAAGATTAAACAAGCCCTGGAGTTTTTCTACCACGGAAAAGGTATGGGCTGTATCGAGTGGTCGGTGAGAGGTATGCACGAAGACCCGGAAGGAAAAGTGAAAGGCAGACATTTGGCACAGAGCCAGGAGATGGGACGCGACCAGGGGCACGCCACTCTCAATGTCGGTTTGCACGCTTACTTCTGCCGTACGGCTTATAACATGGGTATCGACCTTTTTGCCTACAACGACAACATTGTTCTCGACCTCTGCGAATATACGGCTAAGTATAACTTGACTTCGGCTGAAGATGTAGAAATGCCTTTCGAACCTTACTATCACCCCAAATATGGTTGGCACGAGAAGGTGTCGGCCGAGGCTAAGGGGCGTGCCCGTCCGGGATGGGAACTCCTCTACAACCATTATGCCAAGGTGAAAGGTATGAATGCACCCTATTCTCAAGCCTTTGCCGAAAAGGAACGCCCCGAAGGATATGGTGAGCGTGGAACTGCTGAAGCCGGCGATTTGGGATTTGGGACATTATTATATACTGAAGAATAACTTTTGAGTTTTCCGGCTGATTTCAAGGAGTTAAGAGGTTAGACTTCTTAACTCCTTGATACTACTCTGTGAAACCTTCACAACTCTTTCCTTATGATAAATAGATTATTTCCTACCTTATTATTCTTTATCTGCTTCTTTTATAGTTTGCCTCAAACGGCAAAGGCGCAAAACAACGAGTGGGAAAATCCCGCCAAATATGAGTGGAACAAAGAGAGGCCACATGCTGACTTTCGTCTCTACGAACAGTCAGAGGATGCAGTGAACGACAAACCCCGAAAATCGTCTTGGCAACATTCGTTGAATGGTGTGTGGAAGTTTATCTATGCCCCTACTATAGCAGCGAGCATAAAAGATTTTTATCGGATAGATTTACCCGACAGTAATTGGGATACAATAACAGTTCCTTCTAACTGGGAAATCCAAGGATTCGGTGAACCGATAATCCGCAACATTCAGTATGTATTTTCATCCAATCCACCTTATATTGACGTAGACAATCCTGTGGGTACCTATCGGCGCACATTTACGGTTCCTCGAAACTGGCAGGAGCGCGAAGTATTTCTGCACTTCGGCTCCATTAGCGGCTATGCCCGCATTTATGTGAACGGGCAGCAAGTCGGAATGACCAAAGCTTCCAAAACACCGGCTGAATTTAATGTGACGAACTATCTGAAAGAAGGAGAAAATTTACTGGCAGTACAGATTTATCGCTGGCATGATGGCAGCTATATGGAAGACCAGGATTTTTGGCGACTGACCGGGATTGAACGTGATGTATTCTTGCAAGCTTACCCTAAACTGACTATTTGGGATTTTTTCTTAAAATCAAGTTTGGATAGTACATATAAGAATGGTATATTCAATGCTACCGTAGATTTGCGTGAATTTACAGGTAATAATGTAAAAAAAGGAACACTCAAACTGGAATTATTGGATAAAACCGGCAAAATAGTTTTGTCACAACAAAAGAAATTTGACATAGAAGATGAGTTTACCCAATTAGCTTTTTCGGGCGTCATTAAGAATGTATCCAAATGGAATGCTGAAAAGCCATCTCTTTATGATTGTGTCATCACACTTTGGGATGATAAAAACAAGCAGCTTGCAGTTACTGCCTGTAAGACCGGTTTCAGAAAGATAGAAATAAAGAATGCTCGATTATTGGTGAATGGTGTTCCGACTTATATAAAAGGCGTGAACCGTCATGAGCATAATGACAGCTTGGGGCACGTCCAAACTCGCGAAATTATGATGAATGACCTGAAATTGATAAAACAACTGAATATGAATGCTGTTCGTACCAGTCATTATCCCAATCATCCGTTGTTTTATAAATTATGTGACCAATATGGCATTTACATTATAGATGAAGCCAATATTGAAACCCACGGAATGGGCTCAGTTCCTTATTTCAAAGATACCATTCCGCATCCTGCTTATCGTTCCGAATGGTATGCGGCTCATGTAGACCGTATCACCCGTATGGTGGAAAGAGATAAAAATCATCCGTGCGTCATAGGCTGGTCGTTAGGGAATGAATGTGGTAATGGAATCGTATTCCATGATGAATATAAACGTCTGAAAGAATATGACCCAAGTCGTTTTGTGCAATTCGAACAGGCTTGGGAGGACTGGAATACAGATATTGTATGTCCGATGTATCCCAATATGTGGAAAATAACGGAATATGCCAAGTCCGGTAAACAGCGCCCCTTTATCATGTGTGAGTATGCCCATGCCCAGGGGAATAGTAATGGTAACTTCAAAGACCTTTGGGATGTTATTTATGACAGTCCAAATTTGCAAGGTGGTTTTATTTGGGACTTTATGGATCAAGGGTTTAAAATGAAGACAGAACCGGGAGACGGACGCATCTACTGGACGTACAATGGAAAAATGGGAAGTTATAAATGGCTGGAAGATAGGAAAGGGGAATTAAATACAGGAACCGACGGCTTAATTTCTGCTAATGGCATTCCCAAACCACAAGCGTATGAAGTAAAGAAAGTCTATCAGTACATTCAGTTTAACGCGAAAGATTTGAGTAAAGGGATTGTTTCAATCAGGAATCGTTATGATTTTACCAATCTGAATGAATATGCTTTTACTTGGGAAGTATATAAGAACGGAGAGAAATTCTCTACAGGAAATTTCAATGTTGAATTAAAACCTCATGCGGAAAAAGAGGTACGATTGAATCTTCCAGTCATTCCGGAAGATGGAAATGAATATTTTCTCAACCTCTATGCCTATACAAAGGTTGCTACCGATTTAATTCCTGTACATTATGAAGTGGCTAAGGAACAGATAAAGCTAAATAGAGGCAGTTTCTTTGCTTCTCTTTCGGCTTGTTCGGGTAAGTTGTCTTATGAAACGAAAGACAATGTTTTATCTTTTCAGTCGGATGCCGTCTCCGGTAAGATTGATTTGAAAAAAGGAGTGCTGTTTAATTATAGCATAAACGGCAAACAACCCATTAAGCAATATCCGGAACCGGCTTTTTGGCGTGCTCCGGTTGATAATGATTTCGGGAATAAAATGCCCTGGTTGGCAGGTGTCTGGCGGACAGCGCATGTGAACCGTTATGTGAAGAACGTGGTTATAGAGGAAAAGAACGAAAAAGGATTGTCCATAAAAATTGATTGGATATTAAGTGACATTCAAGTTCCTTACACGATAGAATATTTGATACGTAATAATGCATCTATTATTGTGACAGGAAGTATTGACTTGACAGGAACGAGACTTCCTGAACTTCCTCGCTTCGGTATGCGGATGGAATTGCAACAACCCTATGAAAATCTGACTTATTATGGTAGGGGACCTTTTGAAAACTACATCGACCGTTATTCAAGCTCGTTCATCGGGCGATATGAGGATAAAGTCGACAATCAGTTCTATTGGTATATACGTCCACAGGAAACCGGAAATAAAACGGATGTTCGTTGGCTGGCTTTATTGAATAGTGAAGGAGAGGGAGTGAAGATTACAGGTCTGCAACCTATCGCATTTTCCGCTCTGCATTTCTCACCGGAAGACCTTGACCCCGGTTTGACCCGCAAATTGCAGCATACCATTGATATTGTTCCGCAAAAGAATATTTTCCTGCATGTTGATTTGAAGCAACGCGGATTAGGCGGTGATAATAGTTGGGGGATGTATCCACACAATAAATATCGTTTGCTTGATAAAAAATATGTTTATAGCTATATGATTGAATTGATAGACTGATAAATAATTAGAATAGCATAGAGATAATGGAAATGTGATTGATAAGTATTGCGCTATGGGTTCTCCACATTCTCCTAATCGGGAAGAGACAGAACTACTGAAACGGGAAGGATGGAGTACGGCAAAAGAAATGATTATAGTCTTTTTTACTGTTAAAATCTAACGCCAGGTTGCATAATTGTACAACTTGGCGTATATTTGTAATATGAAACGTAAGATTATGTCTTATTCAATGGCTTTCAGAAAAAGAGTCAGAAGACACCATCAGGAGAGATAGAAAAGGCGTTAAAAATAAAGGAGGCTTATTATGGAGACAAACAATCATCAAATCGTTGATTACAGTGCTGTGTTAGAAGCACAGTATGGAGCACTGGGCACTCCTGAACGTGCGAAGTTTGACGAAGAAGCTTATGCTTTTTATACGAGTCAAATACTTTTGGATGCGCGAAAGAATGCCAGATTGACGCAGGAAGAGCTTGCAAAACGTATCGGTGCCAACAAATCATACATCTCACGCATTGAGAAAGGCATTACAGTTCCGAGTGTTGCTACTTTCTATCGTATCATAAATGCTTTAGGATTAACGATTGAGCTTAAACCTGCTTTATGATTTAGGTTATTTTGCAATAATAAAAAGTCCCATTCCATTTATTTGGTTCGGGACTTTTGTTTTTATTTGGATTGTATTGAGTAAATTATTTACCCCCTTCGTATTTAGTTATGTACATATAGAGAATACGAAGGGGCTACTTTTTTAAAAAAGGAATGTGCTCTTTTGGAGATTTTTATGTATGTTTGTCACATGTTTAATATGAAAGGAAGCAGTTGTAAGTGAAGAACACGATTAAATATCTGATTCTTATATTAATATATTTGGCTTGTGGGGGTAATCTACAAGCCCAAAACTATACATTCCGTAATGTCGTCATGTCCGACGGGCTATCCGGACTGTTGGTGAATGCCATTTATAAAGATTCCGAAGGTTTTGTATGGTTGGGGACGGATAATTGCCTCGACCGTTTTGATGGTGTGAAAGTGCGCCATTTTGAATTCCGTGGCATTGAGTCGGGAAGAAAGAAACGGGTAAACAGTGTTACGGAAACATCCAATAAACAACTTTGGGTGGGAAACGGAATCGGGCTTTGGCGGTTGAATCGCCCAAACAGCCAATTGGAAAGGATTGTCCCCGAAAAGATAGACTTTGCCGTCAATACGTTACTGGCCGATGGAGATATTCTTTATATCGGCACAGAGAAAGGCTTATTCATTCATAAAGACGGTCAGTTGCTTCAAGTCTTGACAGACCGGAATATGCTTGCCGCCTGTAACAGAATCATGGATATTTGTCTGAATGAAGATAAAACCGTATTATGGTTGGCCACGGTACAGGGATTGTTCTCTTATTCACTGAAAGACGGCAAGATTGATTCCTGGCATTTTCAGGAGGATGTGCCCGAAGCCGATTATTTCCGTTGCCTTACTCGTATCGGCGAAACGCTCTATCTCGGTACAATGAGCCAAGGTGTAGTACGTTTCGATATAAAGAAGGAATCATTCTCTCATGCGGTATCTTTGGGGTGCGATGTCATTTCCGATATTTCCAGCGATGGTAAAGGGACTGTGTATATAGCTACTGACGGCAATGGCGTACACTTCCTTTCACACAAAGACCAACAAGTGATACGTCGTTTTTACCATGATGTCAATGATAAGGAAGGAATTCGCAGTAATTCTATTTATTCCTTACTTATAGATGATAGAGGTGCCGTCTGGGTGGGGCATTTTCAGGCAGGACTGGATTATTCACTCTATCAGAACGGCCTTTTCCGTACGTATGATTATCCACCTTTGTTTAATTCGGCCAATCTTTCCATCCGTTCTTTTGTAAACAAAGGGCAAGAGAAGGTCATCGGTTCGCGTGACGGCTTGTTTTATATAAACGAAGCTACCGGAGTAGTGAAGAGTTTTGTAAAACCCGTCTTGACCTCGGATTTGATACTGACAATCTGCTTCTATCAAGGAGAATATTACATCGGTACGTATGGTGGCGGTATGATGGTATTGAATCCGGAAACGCTGTCTCTGAAATATTTTGCCCAAGGTGATACGGAGCTTTTCCAGAAAGGACATATCTTCTGTGTGAAACCGGATGCCAAAGGAAATCTTTGGATAGGTACTTCGCAAGGGCTGTTCAGCTATAACGGACAGACAAAGCAGATAAAGAGCTTCACCAGTGCCAACTCCCAACTGCCGGAAGGCAATGTGTATGAAGTCAGTTTTGACTCTACCGGCAAAGGATGGATTGCTACCGAAACCGGTATGTGTATTTACGACCCGGCTTCCCAAAGTTTGCGTTCCAATGTCTTTCCCGAAGGATTCGTGAATAAAGATAAGGTTCGTACTATCTACGAAGATGCTGAACACAACCTCTATTTTATCCGTGAGAAAGGAAGCCTGTTTACATCCACTTTAACGATGGACCGTTTCCAGAACCGCTCTATCTTTTCTACTCTTCCGGACAACTCGCTAATGTCTGTTATAGAAGATAACCAAGGCTGGTTGTGGGTGGCTTGCAATGACGGGTTATTGCGTATCAAAGAAGAGGGAGAGGAATATGATGCTTTCACTTTCAATGATGGAGTGCCGGGACCAACTTTTACGAATGGAGCTGCTTATAAAGATGAAAAAGGACTATTGTGGTTTGGTAACACTAAAGGACTGATTTATGTCGATCCGAAACGTGTGGACGAGGTGCGTGGCAAGGTCCGTTCGATCGTATTTACTGACATATTAGCTAATGGTGTCCCTTTTACCAGCTCCTCTTTGAAATACAATCAGAATAATTTGACTTTCTGTTTCACAGACTTTGCTTATGGTCTCCCATCTGCCTTACTATATGAATATCGACTGGAAGGAGTGGACAAGGACTGGAAATTATTGGCTGCACAGAACGAAGTTTCTTATTACGGACTTTCTTCCGGGACTTATACTTTTCGTGTACGTCTTCCGGGAAATGAGCAATCCGAAGCTAGCTGTCAAGTGACGGTATGCCCTATGATACCTTGGTGGGGATGGGGACTTTCCGTTTTATTAATCGTAGGAATTATAGCCTTTATACGGTATTATGTCTGGAAACGTATGCGTCGTTTGCTTGTTTCTTCTGCTTCGCCGGTTGTGGTATCATCAGCAGAGGAGGAGATACAACAAAGAGAACAGTCTGTAGAACAACATCCGGAAGTAAATTCAGAACAACAACCTTCCGTTGTTGAAGAGAAATATAAGACCAATAGACTGACCGAAGAGGAATGTAAAGAACTTCATAAAAAACTGGTGGCTTATGTGGAGAAAGAAAAGCCATATATCAATCCCGATTTGAAGATGGGTGACCTGGCTTCTGCATTGGATACTTCTTCACATTCATTATCGTATCTTTTGAACCAGTATCTTAATCAGTCCTACTATGATTTTATCAACGAATATCGCGTTACCCAATTCAAAAAGATGGTAGCGGATAGCCAATATTCCCGCTATACTTTGACTGCACTGGCAGAACTTTGTGGATTCAGTTCGCGTGCCTCCTTCTTCCGCTCATTCAAAAAGAGTACGGGAGTTACTCCGAATGAATACATCCGTAGTATCGGCGGAACAGCCAAAGAAGAGTAACTTTCCGACTTATTATCCCTGAAATCTATTTTGCATCTATATTACCTTCACCCTTCACTTCTCCCTGTTCATCGGGGTTAGAGGGTGAACCCTGCCCTTTCACTTGGTGAACCCCTTCTCTTTTATTCTTTTCCTATTTCCAATCTGTTATTAGATAAGTTCTTCTTCTCCCTATCTAAACTTCCTTTTCCTTAATTGCAAAGTTGTTTTTTATAGGAAGCAAACTTTAAATGCAAGTTTTGTTTTTATAATCAAAGCTTGCATTTATAAAAACAAAACTTGCATTTATATAATCAGAACTTTCATTTATAGTTTATCATTAACCAAAAGCAACTTTGCAACAAGGGCAAAACAAGTTTATCATTAATGAAAAGGAACTTATCTCTTAATGTCCTGCATCATCATTAGCCTGAATGTAAGATGAAGGAAAGGCCAAAATGGTGAAGAAAGGGAGTAAAGAGGTGAAGGGGGTGAAAGCAAATGGGTATAAGGAGAGCGAAAATACATTGTTTTTTAGTAAATAGAGTATCAAATTATAAAATGAGACTCTGTTTGTTGTGAATGTAACTTCTTGATATATAATGATATATATGCAAATAAGTCTATCTGGATTCTTGGAGATTACTCTGTCCTGTTTTCGAGCTGTTATATCCAAAATCACCTCTATATTTGCATCGTGATCAAAACCGAAAAAGATAGTATTATGGAGACAATAGCTAACACTTACGACGACATTATCACCCGTTCTTATGAAGAATATTATCAGGTGATTCTTACCTATATTACTTATCGTATCACTCATCGCTACGAAGCGGAGGATCTAACTCAAGATGTATTTGTACGTCTGCTGGACTACAAACAAATGCTCCGTCCCGACACAGTGAAATATTTCCTGTTCACTATTGCCCGCAATATTGTAATCGACTATATCCGTCGTTATTATAAGAAGCAGGAAATAGACAGCTACATCTATGATACTATGTCTACTTTTACCAATGAAACCGAAGAAAAAATTATCGGTGATGATTTAGTGACAATGGAACGGACCCGTTTGGCTGCCATGCCCGAACAACGTCGGTTAATTTATACATTAAACCGTTTTGAAAATAAAACTTCTCCGGAAATCGCTAATGAACTGAATCTAAGTTGTAGGACGGTAGAAAACCACCTATTTCTTGGACGTCGTGAAATGCGCGAATTCTTCCGAAATTGTATATAATCTTATTCATTAATAAATAACCCTTTGTGCTTATGGAAAAGGAGTCAGAATTTACAAAGAGGTGTTTGTATGCCTCATCTTATTTTAGAGAACAAGAATTTAATACTATTTTTAAACCTCAAATTTAATTTTATGAAACAGAGAAGATTTATGTTTAAACTACAATCTAACAAGGCGGTTACGCTTGCTTTAGGACTGATGCTAGGATTATGTCCTGTTTCAAGAGGGTATGCAGCTCTGGATGATAGTCAAATAGTAACACAAATGCAGAAAAAGGTCAAGGGGCAAGTACTTGATGCTACTGGAGAGCCTTTAATAGGTGTGAATGTGAGTGTTATAGGGCAGACCGGAGGTACAATAACAGATATAAATGGAAATTATTCATTAGATGTGCGTAAGGGAGCCAAGCTGAAATTTTCATATATTGGCTACAAGGAGCAGGTTATTGAAGTCGGAGATCCGACTGTAATTAATGTGAAGATGAGTGAAGATTCGGAAGTACTTGATGAGGTCGTAGTCGTTGGTTATGGTGCGCAGAAGAAAGAATCATTGACTGGTGCTGTAACTGTTGTAAGCGATAAAATGATAAAAGATAAAGGTACCCTTTCTAATCCGGCACAAGCATTGCAGGGACAGGTTCCAGGTGTTATTATTACCCGAAATTCAGCGGCTCCCGGTGATGAAAGTTGGAATATGAAACTACGTGGATCATTCTCGAAAAACAATTCGGATCCCTTGATAATCATTGATGGTGTAGAAGCAGAATCATCAGTGTTTGGTCAGCTGAATCCATCTGATATTGAATCCATTAACTTCTTGAAAGATGCGTCTGCTGCGATTTACGGAAGTAAAGCAGCCGGCGGTGTTATTTTGGTACAAACTAAAAAGGCAAAAGCCGGTAAAACCAAAATAGAGTACAACGGATCAGTAACAGCTAAACTTGTGGGATTGCAGCCTACTCTGATGACTTTGGATGAATGGGGAGATGCAGTTATTCAAGCTCGTACTAATGATGGTTACAAGTCAGATGATACTTGGTTAAGATATGTAGCGTTGGCAAAGGCCAACCGGGGACACTATATTGATCTGAACCATAGCCAAAACCCTTATGCTAATGCATTTACTGATGTAAAGGACTTTGTGTTTTTTGATACGGATTGGCAGGATATTTTGTGGGGTACTACAGCATCTACTTCACATGAATTAAGTGTAGCTGGAGGAACAGACAGAAATACTTATCGGTTGTCGGCACGTTACATGTACGATGGAAGTAACTTGAAATGGGGAAATAACAATAACCAGAGATATAATCTTCGTTTAAGTAATACGTTCCATGTGACAGATGCTTTTGAGATAGAATCGGTTATCGCCTATTCTCGTCAAGATCAGGTTGCTCCGACACAGATTGGTGCAGCATTGACCTCTTCGGTGCAGCAACCTGGATTTCCATCATCAACGATAGATGGCAAACCTTATGCCTGGGGTACTTGGGGAGCTCCAAACTGGTATTGCGAATTGGGTGGTGACAATAAATTGAAAGTTTCCGGAGTGAACATCAGTGAGACCTTCAAATATAAGTTTAACAAACATTTTGATGCTGTAGCTACCCTGGGGTATAATACATCTACCTCTACGCGGGATATTCAAGGTAAATCTATCGATTGGTATAATTATGCCGGTACAGAAGTGACAATGACCAATCCGACGGCTGATAAGAATTATTATTATAAGACTTTTTCGCGTACGGATATGTACACGTTGAATGCTTATTTAAACTGGCATCAGACATTTGCGGAAAAACATAATCTGGCAGCTATGATCGGTACTCAATACAATCTGAAAGAGTATGATTATACACCGGTTAAAGCACAGAATATATTACCCTCACTGGAAATTATTAATGGTACGGGCGAAGTACTATTGAAGAATTCATCCAATGATGGTCCTGAAAAATGGCACGAAGGCCTATTATCTTATTTTTCCCGCTTAAACTATAATTATAAATCAAAGTATTTATTGGAAGGTAATTTCCGTTATGATGGTTCATCTAAATTCCAACCGGAAAACCGATGGGCATTTTTCTGGGGAGTATCTGGCGGTTGGCGTCTTAGTGAAGAAGAGTTTGTTAAGAAACTGAATCTTTTTGATGAGTTAAAGTTGAGATTGTCTTATGGTACAGTTGGTAATCAGGGAGGTATTGATCGTTATGACGGCGTTCAGCTTTATAATTACTCGCAGAATTCAGGTGCTTTAATCGGAAGTAGCAAGATTTCTTACATTGACACGAATGGTAAACTGTTGAGCACAGATCGTAGTTGGGAAACAATTAAGAACTATAATATAGGTTTGGATTTCGGCCTGTTCAACAATAGATTGACAGGAACTGTTGAAGTTTTCTGGAAAGACTGTAACAATATGCTGATTGATGTCACTTATCCTGGAATATTGGGTGACAAAGCGCCTACTGCAAATGTTGGAAGCTTTAAAGCCAATGGTTGGGAAGGTACATTAAACTGGTCTGATAAAATAGGTAAAGTCTCTTATCATGTTGGTGGTACTTTTACATATACCACTAATGAATTGACAGATAATGGAGGTAGTGCTACGATTAAAGACGGTGTACGTTCCGATCGTGAAGGATATCCATTGAATTCAGTATTTGGTTTAAGATATTGTGGAAAGATTCAAACGCAGGAAGAATTGGACAAATATATGAATCGTTATGGAGAAAATAACTCTATAGATATGCCGGCTATGTTGCGTCTGGGTGATAATATGTTTGAGGATGTGAACCGTGATGGCAAATTGACTGAAGAAGATTTTGTATATTTAGGAACGGATGATCCGAAAATATCTTTCTCATTCAATGCCGGTTTAGAGTGGAGCGGCTTTGATGTATCTGTCATTTTCCAAGGAGTAGGCAGACGTACAGTTTGGCGTGACGGGGACAATAGCAGTAATGTAAACTGGCGAGTTCCGATGAGATCTGTCTATATGAATACGACTAATCAGTCTGTAGGAAACGTATGGTCTCCGGAAAACCCGAATGCACATTATCCTACTTATACAAATACGTCGCAGATTAATAACTATAACTACAGATGTTCTTCCTGGTCTGTTGAAGATGGTTCTTATCTTCGTTTGAAGAATATAACTTTGGGTTATACACTACCATCTGCTCTGCTTGCAAAAACAAAGGTATTGAGTTATGCCCGTTTGTATATCTCTGGAGCTGATTTGTGGGAGACATCTAAGATTAATGATGGCTGGGATCCGGAAGCTTCTCGTAAAGTATCAACTTATGGCCGCTATCCTTTCACCAGAAATGTAACAGTTGGATTAAATTTAACCTTTTAAACATTGAATAATATGAAATTATATAAGATAAAAAGTTTCCTCATACTTGCAGCAGGACTGATGCTACACTCTTGTCTGGATTTGGACCCGCAGGACCAATTAGCTGAAACAAATATCTGGAGTTCTCCTGCCGATTATAAATTGTTTGCTAATCAGTTCTATAGTTGGACACGTGACTTTAGCTCACTTGATAATAATTCAACGAAGCCTTTACATTCGGATTATAACTCCGACCTGTTTACATGCAAAGACGACCGCAATCGTTTTAGCAACGGAACAAACTCTGTTCAAGAGTCAGATGGTAATTATGGCTCGGCTTATGCACATATCAGACGTACGAACCTGTTATTGCAAAATGCAAGTAATTACGCTAATCAAACGGATATTGCACAATACGTAGGAGAGGCCAAATTCTTCCGTGCCTATTTCTACTTTGAATTGGTTCAGCTTTATGGAGATGCGATTATTGTAAAGAAACCATTGGATGTGACAGATCCGGAACTGAAAACCGCCAGAAATGATCGTAGTGAAGTAATTGATTTCGCTATTGAAGATTTAGAGGCCGCAGCAGAACTATTACCTAAATTTTCGGAGTTAAGTACTGAAGATAATGGCCGAATCAGCCAAGAGGGTTGTTGGGCTTTCTTGTCGAGAGTGGCTTTGTATGAAGGGACTTGGCAAAAGAGCCGTGGCAATGCAGAACGTGGTAAAGCGTTGCTGGACATTGCAGCGAAAGCTTCCGGAAAGGTAATAGCTAGTAATACTTTTAGCTTGTTTAAACCGGAAGCATTGGGAGATAGTGCGCAGAAATATATGTTCATCCTGGAAGATGTCAAATCAAATCCGGCTGGATTACAGAAGAGTGCGAATAAAGAGTATATATTCTCACGCCGTCATGATGAAGTATTGGCTCCTATTGGTACAAATATAACCAAAGGTAGTTTGATAAATGTAATATGGGTTAGCCGGAAATTTGCTAATATGTATCTCTGTCAGGATGGTTTGCCTATTGAAAAGTCGGAGATGTTTGATCTTTCTAAAGGATATGATAAAATGGATTCGGAATTCATGAACCGTGATAATCGTATGCGATATACTTTGGCTCGTCCACATGATAATTTTTGGAGTAATAATAATCCTCGTGTAACATGGAAGAGTGATGCTGAAGATCTGAAGTCAGCTTCCATTAAGAATTACATCCCGGATACCGGCACTGGTTATCATAATCAGAAATGGGCATCAGAGCGTGCCGTAAAGGATAAGTTTGAAGGTTATGATTATCCTATCATTCGTTATGCAGAAGTTCTGTTGAATTATGCCGAAGCAGTATTCGAACGTGATGGAGCGATTTCGGATGATGATTTGAATCTTTCTCTGAATCTGGTTCGTTGCCGTGTCAATACTAAAATGCCTAAGTTAACAAACAGTTTTGTGTCGGAACATGGATTGGATATGAGAACAGAAATACGTCGTGAACGTACTATCGAACTCTATAATGAGGGTTTCCGCCTGGATGATTTGAAGCGTTGGAAAACAGCGGAAACAGAAATGCCACAGGATATTTTAGGTGTTAAGTGGAAAGGTACTGAATATGAAACAACTTGGTCTAAGTGTCCTCATCCTAGAAATGATGATGGTATTCTGGTTCTTGAAACCGGACGGAAATGGGCTGAAAAGAATTACTTGTTCCCATTACCAAAAGATCAGTTGCAACTGAATCCTAATTTGAAGCAGAATCCGGGATGGGAATAAATAGATTGAAGAATTAAAAACATGAATCGTATGAAAAATAGATATTCTTTTTGGATGAATAAACTTTGGATAGTTGGTTTTATGACCGGATGTCTGACCTTGTCTTCATGTGACGATGAGAAAGACCTGACGACTGGAATGCCCGAGAATCAATTAATTAATAATATAGTTTTAAAAGTTACGAAACAATTGCCGGTAGCAATTGGTATGGATACGACTATTGTACATAGTATTGTTCCGGCAAATCCTACGAATCCTGAATTGCTATGGACTTCCTCTGATGAGTCTGTTGCCACTGTTGCTCAAGATGGGACAATCACTGGTAAGGCGGTGGGAACAGCTGTCATTACTGTAATGCCGGCTATTGGATTTGGGGTGACAAACTCTACCTTACAGACTGTTGAGGTAACGGTAGTACCTGAAATTATAAAAGCCACTTCCATCGAATTTACTAATGAAGATGCCGATGGTAATCCGTTGACTGAATTATATCAGATGGATGACGTGCAATTGACTTACAATATTTTGCCGGAAAACCATACTTACTCCTATTTGACATGGAAGAGTAGCGATGAAGGCATTGCAACAGTTGATGAAAATGGTAAAGTAACAGGTGTTGAACCGGGTAATGTCACTATTTACGCTTACACACATGACGATAGCGGAGTCATTGGTAAAATTGATTTGAAGATATTGCCATATATTCCAGTAGAGGATATAACTATTCGTCCGTATGATGATATGTTATATATGGATGAAGTAATCACTTTAGATTATACATTTACTCCTGAATCGGCAACTGCAAGTACAGTTGAATGGACTTCTAGTGATGATAAAATTGTCACGGTAAAACAAGGTAAAGTTACCGCAGTAGGCTTTGGAACAGCTGTTGTTACGGCAAGATGTATTGCGAATGATAAATCGGCTTCAGTTACGATTACTGTTGAGGCAGGAGCATGGATCTGGGATAAACGTAATAACTTTAAGAACTGGGAAATTAGTCAGGCTTATTCAAGTTTTGTCATTCAGGATGGTAAGATGGTAGTAACTTGCGGTCAGCAGAATGCGGATATGAAACGTGCCGATTTAAGACTTGCGGCCAGTGCGACGGCACCTGTTTACATGAACTGGGGAAATTATCCGGTACTTGCATTGCGAACGGATCTTCCTGGTGGTGGTAAAGGCGTAGGCAAAGGCGGTGTTTATACCTTGAATCTGGCACCTGTTACCGGAAGTGGTGCAAATAAAGCTGAAAATAATGGACTCTTGCTGGATGATGGTACCCGAATGTTATATTGGGATGTTTCAGCTTGGGGAAATGTTTCGACAACAGAAACAATTCCGTACAGAACATTTGAAGTCAAAGTTGCTGATATTTATAACCAGAACTTGCCAACAAGTAAATATACTGTGTATTGGATTAGAACCTTTAAGAGTGTAGCAGAAGCGGAAGCCTTTGCTAAGGCTGAAGTGAAAGCTGAAAACTAAGTATTTAATATATAAAATAATATATTGTATTCCATGAAAAAGAATTTTATACTAACAATAGCTTTGTTCGCAACTGTCACATTGAGTGCATGCAGCGAGATTGAAGATGGAGTAAATAGAATGGATGAATGGGAAGATGAAAAGATAGAAGTCGACTATCCTGCCAGTTTCGTACATCCGGGTATAATGCATACGAATAATGATATTGAACGTCTTCGTGAAATAGTGACGAACAGAGAGCAACCAGGGTATGGTTGTTATGAGATTTTTGCCAGTGATGCTCGTTCGAAAGCAGATTATACACTTCAGGGACCTTATAAAGAAATTTATCGGGGAAATGATAATGGGACTCGTCCGAGTATTCAGGGTAAATATGAAAGTGATTTTAATGCAGCTTATCAAAATTCTGTAATGTATGCAGTAACACAGGACGAGGCTCATGCTAAGAAGGCAACAGAGATTCTTATGGCTTATGCCAATACATTGGAAGCTATTGTTGCAGGAGATCAGCCATTATTAGCTGGTATTATGGGAGTGAAATTTATGTATGCTGCTGAAATGATGCGTTACTTGTATCCTAAGGGAATGACTGATGAAAATTTTGCCAAGGTCTGCTCCATGTTTAAAAATATATTTGTTCCGATACTCGATGATTTTATGGCAACTCCGGCTTATACGAATGGTAACTGGGGAGCATCTGTCAGCATGTCTTATATAGCAGCTGCCGTACTTTTCAATGATCTGGATATGTATAAGAAAGCTGTAGACTTTTATTGTAACGGGATAGATAACGGAACAATCCGGAATTATATAGATGGAGAGACCGGACAGTGTCAGGAGAGCGGGAGAGATCAGGCTCATGCTCAATTGGGCTTGGCATGTTTATCTGTGACTTGTGAAATCGCATACAAACAAGGTACCGACTTATATGGAGTGTTGGATAATCGCTTGCAGAAAGGTTATGAATATACTGCGCAATATAATGCCGGGCATGATGACGTGCCTTTCAAAACATGGAAAGATATTACTGGCAAGTATTGTAGTTGGACGAAGATTTCAAGTGACCAGCGAGGCGTATTCCGTCCGGTTTATGAAATGGTGTACAATCACTATGTGAACCGCAAGCGTGGGAGTATGAAATATACAAAAGAAGTGATTGATAAGATCCGCCCTGAAGGTTACTATTATGAGCACTTTGGATTTGGAACTTTCTTATTCAACGATAAGGCAAAATAAAGATCGTTTTATCTTGAAATTCTGATATAGAGGGGAAGATATCAAAGTGAAAAAGAGCCTTTGGTATCTTCCTTGTTACTGTTATCCGTATGATGACATAGAGTCTGTGAAACATTATAATTGAAAAAAGAATATATGAATATTAAGAAGAGAGTGTTTTCTTTGCTCAGTTCATGCTATGTAGTAGGTTGTCTGTTTGCCCAGAATATATTGATATCTACTCCGGCAACTTCATTAGTATTGTCGGCTCCAGAAAAAGGAGAGCTGAAATACATATATTATGGCGCCAAGCTGTCTGATAGAGATTTTCAAACTATCGGAAGTCTGGATAAAGGCAAATATGCAGCTTATCCGGTTTATGGGCTGAACTGCCCGTCTGAAGTTGCTTTGGCAGTGAAGCATAATGATGGTAATATGACTCTTCAACTTGAAGTTGTGAAAGTTGAAAGTTCCCATCAGGACGAAGCGAACCTGACCATCATTTCTTTGAAAGATAAAGTTTATCCTTTTTATGTGAAAATGTTCTATAAGGCATATCAGGATACAGATATTATTGAAATATGGAGTGAAATCAGCCATCAGGAGAAGAAAACAGTAGTACTTAATCAATTTGCTTCAGCTTATTTGCCTATTCGTAAGGGAGATGTCTGGTTATCACATTTGTATGGTGCCTGGGCCAATGAAGGACGCTTGGAAGAGGTGCCGTTAGAAGCCGGAATGAAAGTAATTAAAAATAAAGATGGAGTACGCAATTCGCACACAGCTCATGCAGAAGTAATGTTTTCTCTTGATGGAAAACCTCGGGAGAATGAAGGACGTGTTATTGGTGCCGCTTTGTGTTACAGCGGAAATTATAAATTGCGGATTGATACAGACGAGAGTGATTATCACCATTTTTTCGCAGGTATTAACGAGGATAACTCCACCTATAATTTAAAAAATGGAGAGATTTTTCGTACACCGGAACTGGCTTTGACCTATAGCGATGAGGGTTTAAGTGGAAGTAGTCGTAATTTTCACCGTTGGGCTAGGTTGCATAAATTGGCTAACGGTACAAAGTTGCGTAAGATTTTGTTGAATAGCTGGGAAGGTGTTTATTTTAAAATTAATGAGGATGGCATGAATCAAATGATGGCAGACATTGCCTCCATGGGAGGTGAATTGTTTGTCATGGATGACGGATGGTTTGGCGACAAGTACCCTCGTAGAACGGATAAGACTTCCTTAGGGGATTGGGTCGTAGATAGAAAGAAACTTCCGTCAGGGATAGGAGGATTGCTTGAAAATGCACGGAAAAATGGAGTAAAGTTTGGTATCTGGATTGAACCGGAGATGGCAAATACGACAAGTGAATTGTATGAAAAGCATCCTGACTGGATACTCAAAGCTCCTAATCGTGAATTGGTTTTAGGCCGTGGAGGCACACAAGTTGTGCTCGATTTAGCTAATCCGAAAGTTCAGGACTTTATTTTTGGTATGGTAGATAATTTGATGACAAATTATCCGGAAATAGATTATATTAAATGGGATGCTAATATGTCTATAATGAACCATGGCTCCAATTATTTATCAGATAATGACCAGAGCCATATGTATATCGCATATCATAAAGGCTTCGAGACGATTTGCCAACGTATTCGCGCTAAATATCCGGAGGTTACCATACAAGCTTGTGCTAGTGGCGGCGGGCGTGTCAATTATGGCCTGTTGCCTTATTTTGACGAGTTTTGGGTAAGTGATAATACGGATGCTTTGCAACGGGTTTATATGCAATGGGGAACATCTTATTTTTTCCCGGCAATTGCAATGGCTTCTCATATCAGCGCATCTCCCAATCATCAGACTTTCCGTCGTATTCCATTAAAATATCGCATAGATGTGGCCATGAGTGGGCGTTTGGGAATGGAGATACAACCACAGGATATGACAACAGAAGAGAAAGAGCTTTGTAAGAAAGCAATTGCAGAATATAAAGAAATTCGTCCGGTGGTACAGTTTGGGGATATTTATAGATTAATTTCTCCTTATGAAAAACAGGGAGTTGCTTCGTTGATGTATACTTCACCGGAGAAAGATAAGGCTGTGGTATATTGGTGGAAATTAGAGCATTTTCATAATCAACACCTGCCACGTGTGCAGCTATATGGTTTAATTCCGGAAGCGAACTATCAAATCCGTGAGCTGAATAGAATTGATACCCAGCCATTGAGTTTTGAGGGAAAAGTATTTAGCGGGGCATATCTTATGGCGAATGGATTAGAAATTCCTAATAATCATATTGTAGATAGAAAGATGCGAAATGATTATTCTAGTAGAGTACTTTATTTGAAGAAGATGGAATAAATCAGGAAATTAAGAAAAAATGATGAAGGGGATTAGGTATTTACCTAATCCCCTTCGTATATATAAGCAAATAGGTTAAGAAATAGATTGTTTGAAATCAGAGATTGGATTCAGTTTTTTAAGTGATTGGTTTTATATAAAGGTAGAAAGAACCTGTTTTTAGGAATAACGAATCTTATTTTGAATGAAATTGATTATTAAGGTATATGCGTAAAAAGATTCTGTTTTTAGCAGGAATGATGGCTTGCTGTTCATTGGCAGGTGCACAAGAAATTTCTAAGACCTGGGTGGCTGATAAGGGGAATGGAACTTATCAGAACCCGGTTCTTCATGCAGACTATTCGGATCCGGATGTATGTGCAGCCGGAGATGATTTCTATATGACAGCGTCCAGTTTTAATTGTATTCCCGGAATTCCTATTCTTCATTCTAATGATTTGGTGAATTGGTCGTTAGTAAACTGTGCTTTACCGATTCAGGAGCCGGAAGAATTCTTCGATAAGGCACAGCATGGTAAAGGCGTATGGGCACCGGCTATTCGTTTTCATAACGGAGAGTTCTACATTTACTGGGGTGATCCGGATTATGGAATCTATATGATTAAAGCCAAAGACCCGAAAGGAAGATGGAGCAAGCCTGTATTGGTGAAAGCCGGGAAAGGAATGATTGACCCGACACCACTTTGGGATGAAGATGGAAAAGTTTATCTTGTACATGCATACGCTGGTAGCCGTAGCGGAGTGAATAGCATCGTAGTTATTTGCGAACTGAATGCTGAGGGAACAGAAGTAATTTCCGATCCGGTGATGGTATTTGATGGAAATGATGGAAAGAACCATACGGTAGAAGGACCGAAGCTTTACAAACGCAACGGATACTACTATATTTTTGCTCCGGCAGGTGGAGTAGCAACCGGTTGGCAATTAGTACTTCGCTCGAAGAACATTTACGGCCCTTACGAATCGAAGATCGTAATGGCACAAGGAAAGACAAATATCAACGGGCCTCATCAAGGTGGCTGGGTAGATACCAACACAGGAGAATCCTGGTTCGTTCATTTTCAAGATAAAGGAGCTTACGGACGCGTGATTCATCTGAATCCGATGACTTGGGTAAATGATTGGCCTGTAATCGGAGTAGACAAGGATAAAGATGGTTGCGGTGAACCGGTAACGACCTATAAGAAACCGAATGTAGGAAAGACATATCCGATAGCCACTCCGCCGGAGAGTGATGAATTCAATACCCGTCATTTAGGGTTACAATGGCAATGGCATGCCAATAAAAAAGACACTTACGGGTTCACGACCGACTTGGGGTATATTCGTCTTTATGCAGGCAGCCTCTCGAAAAAATTTGTGAACTTCTGGGAAGTTCCTAACTTGTTGATGCAAAAGTTTCCGGCTGAAGAGTTTACAGCTACGACCAAGTTGACATTTACTGCCAAGCAGGATAGGGAACAAACCGGAATCATTGTAATGGGATGGGATTATAGCCATCTCTCCATTCGTAAGGAGGGAGATCAGTTTATTCTGCAACAAGCAGTTTGCAAGGATGCGGAACAGCAAAATCCCGAACAGATAAAAGAATTGGCAAACATTCCGGTGGAACATCTGAAGATGCCGGGAGTAGCAGATAATGAGTGGCAAACAGTTTATTTGCAAGTAAAGGTTCGTAAAGGAGCCGTTTGTACATTCGCTTATAGTCTGGATGGAAAGAAATACATGACAGTGGGAGAGCCTTTCACAGCCCGACAAGGCAAATGGATTGGAGCCAAAGTTGGAGTATTTTGCGTAACTCCGAATGAGGGCAATCGTGGATGGGCAGATGTAGACTGGTTTCGGATGACTAAGTAACTGACCGATCAAGTAACTGACAAAGAGAAATAAAGATTAAGAATTAACGCGAATATATTTGAACTAAGATGAAAAAGATTGTAGTAGGTCTGGCTGTGATGTTAGGTTTTTGTATGTGCACTCACAAGCCTTCCGGTACATTGGATGTGAATAAGGCACTAGACTATTGTGCAGAGCAGACACAACGTACGCTTACGGAACTGAAAACAGATTCCGGCATTGACTATACGATGATGCCACGTAACATTATGGCTGACGAACACCACTGGAACTGTCGTAAGGCAACGAAAGAAGAATGGTGTGCCGGTTTCTGGCCGGGTGTGCTCTGGTATGATTACGAATATACACAGGATAAGCACATTCTGGAAGAAGCGAAGAAGTTTACGAACTCATTGGAGTTCCTTTCTCAAATACCGGCTTATGACCATGATTTGGGATTCCTCGTATTCTGCAGTTATGGAAACGGCTATCGCTTGACGAAAGATCCTGCTTATAAGAAAGTGATTCTGGATACAGCCGATTCGCTGGCTACTTTATTCAATCCGGTTGTAGGAACAATGCTTTCATGGCCTCGTGAAGTGGAACCACGCAACTGGCCTCACAACACGATCATGGATAACATGATTAATCTCGAAATGCTTTTCTGGGCAGCGAAGAATGGTGGAAATCCTTATTTGTATGATGTTGCTGTTTCTCATGCTGATAAAACAATGAAATGTCAGTTCCGTCCCGATTATACATCCTACCATGTAGCAGTCTATGATACCATCACAGGTAATCTGATAAAAGGAGTAACCCATCAGGGCTATGCAGACAGTACCATGTGGGCGCGTGGTCAAGCATGGGCAATCTACGGATATACTGTAGTCTATCGGGAGACGAAAGATCCTAAATATCTTGATTTCGCACAGAAAGTGACAGATGTTTATCTCGAACGTCTGCCGGAAGATAAGGTTCCTTATTGGGATTTCAGTGCCCCGGGAATACCGGATGCTCCGCGTGACGCTTCGGCTGCGGCAGTAGTGGCCTCTGCTTTGCTTGAACTATCTACTTACCTCCCGAATGGAACCGGAAAACGTTATAAAGATGCAGCTATTGAAATGCTGGCAAGCCTGAACTCTGACAGTTATCAGAGTGGCAAGAGCAAACCGTCCTTCCTGCTTCATAGTGTAGGACATTGGCCGGCTCATTCAGAGATAGATGCCTCTATTATTTATGCAGATTATTACTACATTGAAGCATTGCTTCGGTTGAAACGTCTGCAAGAAGGAAAGAATGTAATTAAATAAAGAAGATTTATATAGAATAAAACACTATCTTTATCACAGTTATTTAACAATAAATCTATGTTGTATGAAACAGTGCATTAAAACAAATGGAGTTTTATTCTTTTTTTGTTTGATATCATTAATCATTACTGCACAGGAGCAATCAGTGCAGTCTAATATCAAATGCTTGAATTATCCTAGTTCGTTTGAGTTATTGCTTCGGCATTTTAAAGGAAAAATTGTATATATTGATGTAATGGCATCTTGGTGTAAACCCTGTCTGGCAGAACTCAAAGAATATGAAAAAACAGATGATTTTTTCAAAAAGAATGATATTGTAAGACTTTTTATTTCAATAGATGAACCCAAGGATTGGAATGCCTGTTTGAAAAGATTGGATGAAAGATTATTAAATGGGTATTTTGTCACCTATCATCGACCAGAGAATAGTGTTGAGAATAATAAATTTTCTGTTGAAGTGGAGAAGTTGTTTGTCACTTATGATGAGAAAGGTAATTTCGCCGGGCTTTCAGTTCCTCAGTTTATTATTGTTAATAGGGAGGGAACTATTGTAGAATATAAGGCACAAAGACCAAGCAATCCGGAGGAATTGAAGAATCAGTTGAAACAATACTTGGAATAATATGAGGAAAGACTCCCAAAAACGAAAAGCTCTGCAAGAACGAAGGTTCCGTGCAGAGCTTTTTTTACTGGTTAGGGTTAGGTTTATTTTATTGTTTTACCTTGATGATGTCATAATTCAGATCGCTGACAGCTTCTTGCAAGCTATCGTTCACCAGACGAAGAGTGGTGTCATTTACAATCACGAAATACATCGGAGCTTCACCATCCTTCGGAGTTAACTTAACAGCAGTAACAGGTTTTTTGTTCACAACCTTGTGTACTGTTTGTTGTTTTCCTTTTGAAGTGAAAGTCTTGTTTTGTCCTTGACCTTCAGCATCGAGGTAAGTCATATCCAGTGTATACGCAGTATCCACACCGTCAGTTGCAGCGTTCAGGGTCAGTACATAGTCAATACCCGGACCGTCGGCAGCAGGAAGAGTACCTTCATAAACTTCAGTCAATTCGGTAATCGGAGTCATAGCAAGAGCTAGACTGTCTGCTTGAGCCTCTGCGGCTTTGTTTGCTTTTGATTGGCATGATGCCAAAGCAGCTACGACTGCTGCTAACATAATTACTTTTTTCATCGTTAAGTGCTTTAAGTTAATATAAATATAGTGAGCTATTGCTCGTTTTTTGCTATCCTATTCCTGCTCTTCGTCCCGTTTGATGACAAGCAGTTTGTCTACTCGTCCGCGGTCCATGTCCACCACTTCGAATTGCAGATTCTTGTAGGTGAAGATGTCTCCCGCTTTCGGGATACGGCCAATCAGGAACATGGCTAATCCCCCCAGAGTGGTGAAGTCTTCCGATTCCAGATCTTCATAGGATAAAATCCCCATTTCCTCCATGAAGTCGTCGATGTTCATTGAAGCTTCCACCAGCATCGAACCATCCTGCCTTGTGACGATTTCTTCTTCTTCCGTTTCATCCTCTTCAAGGATGTCTCCGAAGATACTTTCGGTCAGGTCGTGCAGTGTGATAATGCCTTCTGTGCTGCCATACTCGTTAACAACAACTCCGAACTTGTTTTTGTTCTTCTTAAATAGCTCTAAAACTTTATTTGCATATAAACTTTCCGGAATAAAGAGGGGAGGACGGGCTATTTCGCGTAAGTTAAACAGCTTTTTACTGCCTATCATCAGGATAATATCCTTTACGGAAACCACACCGATAATCTCATCTTTCCGTTCGTCCACCAACAGATATTTGCTATAATGTTCTTCTTCGATTGTCTTCATCACCTTTTCCTGCGTATCATCAGGGTGAAGGATAATGAGATCTCTGCGATGCGTCATCAGTTCGTTAGCCCGTTTGTCGGAGAAGCGGAACACATCACGTATCATTTCCGTTTCCTCTTTGTCAATCACACCCTGTTCCGAACTTTGATGGAGAATCATTTTGATTTCCTCCTGCGTCATGGGGCGTTCTTCGCTTTTCAAACCGATAAGTTTGTTCAGTAACCGGGTAGAGACACTCAGCAACCATACAAAAGGATAAGAAACCTTTGTCAGGAGAATCATGACCGGGCTGAACAAAGTGGCGTATCGCTCCGGATTACTAAGAGCGATAGATTTGGGTACTAGCTCTCCGATAATCAGAGAAAGATAGGTAATGATTGCTACGGTAGTAATCATTGCCAGGTTGCGTGCGTATGCTTCTGCGCCCGGAATGAGAGAAAAGAAAGGTACGAGGTCGTCGGCAATAGCCACACCACCATACGCACCGGATACGATACCGATCAGCGTGATACCAATCTGAATGGTAGACAAGAACTTTTCCGGTTCTTCCAATTGTTTTAAAACTCCTCGGGCTGATTTGTTACCTTTTGCGACAAGTGTTTCAAGACGTGCTTTGCTGGATGATACCAACGCAATTTCATACATGGCAAAAATGCCATTCAGTATAAGTAAGAAAAGTATGATAAGAAATTCCATAAATGGATTTAAATGGTTATAGGGTCGAAATTACAAGAAATCGGGACACTATGCAAATATGTGTAATATATTAATGAAAATTTAATAATCGTGTTGTCTTTTTTGTGTAATCATAATAATATAATTGAGGCACGGATTACGCTGATTTCACAGTTTCAATTAAATAAGAACTGTGTTAATCCGTGTAATCCGTGCCTTAATAAAAATCAACAGGAAGTTTTGAACTCTTCCTTATATATTAGATAAACTCTTTACTTCTTAGCGTAGCTGTCTGCTTTGGCTTTTGTACGTTCAATGCGTTTTTGAGTGTCCGGATGTGAAGAGAACATTCTTTGTGCATAGGATGCTTTAGGAGCATCTTTTGCAAGTTCTGCCAATTTACTCAAGGCATTTGCCATTGCATAAGGGTCGATGCCGTTTTTTACGCAGAATTCAACACCATAATCATCGGCTTCATTTTCTTGCTTTTGTGAGAATTGTGCACCGGCAAGAGCTTCTGCCATGGCTCCCAGTTCGGAGTCTGTCAGTTTGGCTACTTTGTCGTTGGCTGCACCTGCCGCGTTTTTCACAGCTGAACGTAGGTAGGCATTTTTCATAGCGTCTTTGGAATCTGTGTGAACCACGTGGCCAATCTCATGTCCTACCACTGCCATCACTTCTTCATCCGTCATCACATCCATCAGACCGGCGCAAATACGTACACTACCGTCACCGCAGGCAAAGGCGTTTACGTCTATTACTTCATATACGCCAAAGTTAAGTTTCAGTCCGTCCACTTCTTTGATATGTCCCGTCAGTTTCTCCAGACGTTTGCCGTATTCGGTATCAGGTTTTGTCAATGGATTATGAGTGTCCATCCATGCCATATATTCCTTACTCATATTAGCAATGTCCGCATCAGATAACGTAACGGCTGATACTACATCTTTACCTGCTTGCAAAGCTTTTCCTAAATTAATCTTCTTGCCGAATTGTGCAGAAGCTGTCATTCCCATGCCTAATAATACGAAGGCAATCATAGCGATTTCTCTTTTCATACTCTTTTTCTAGTTTAATGTTCTATGCATAAATTAATACTCAAATGTTATTCCTAATGTGGGGAGCAAAGTCCCGCTCGATTGTTTGAGGCGTTTCATTTTATAGTGTTGGCTGTTGGCAGGAGCTTCCGGATTCTCGATGATGCCGGTGCTCATCAGCACATCCTGCTGTTTCAGTTTGCTGGCCGTGATATTCTGCAAATCAAGATAGAATCCCAGCATGCAATGTTTCAGATAAAATGTCTTGTCGATACGGAGGTCTACCTGTGCAAAGGCCGGAAGACGTTCCTTATTATATTTTGAATAGTCGTAATATGCTTTGCCTTGTGCATCCCAGGCGGATACCAAAGATGACTTTTCTTCATCGTATGGGGTATAAGGAGCACCGCCGATGCAACTGACTTTCATGCCAACACTCCATTGGTGGGGCAGATTGTAAGTTCCCCGCAAATTGAAAATATATCGGTTGTCCCATGCGGATGCGATGTATTCGCTCTCTTTGTCGTTACGGTATTCACTTTTAAAGATGGTGAAGGAGGAAGCCAGATTCAGTTTCTTGGCGATCAGCCACTTTACCAGAATCTCCGTGCCATACGAACGTCCTTGAGCGGTAGAAGTCAGCAATTCATTGCCAATCACTCCATAGTCATTTCCTTTGCAGGTAAGAGGAATTCCGTCTACAACGGAGAGCGGAATTTTATCATAGTCTTTGTAGAATCCTTCGACGGAGACTTCGAACGTATCCCCTTTGCGCCAACTAATGCCCAGACTTTCCTGGCTGACTTTCATATAGCGCAGATTGTATTTGTTGACATACATTCCGTTATTATCTTTAAAACCGAGTGCCGTGTAAGGAGGCAACTGATAATAAAGTCCTGCATTTCCGCTTACGAACCAGTGCTCGGCAAGTTGGTAGGAAAGCGATATGCGGGGAGAAAGCTGGTCGGAGAGTGACTTCATGGCCGACGAATAATTGTTGGCATCAGCTCTCAATCCCAAGGAAGCTGTGAAACGTTCGTCCATCGAAGAGTAGCTGATAGTGCCGAAAAGTCCCCAACGCATCATTCCCAAATAGGTGTGGTAATCAAACGTTTGTGCCTGATTGGTATATGCCTTTTGAAAGGTGGTGTTGGTATATTGACTATAATCCAGATTCACTCCGAGATTGACTTTCCAGTTGCGGAAAGAAGAATTGTTTTCGAAGCGGAACTTCGTTTCCTGTTCGGTAGAACGGAGGCGGAGCATCAGATTTTCCGGAATGCTTTCATCATTCTGCCGGTATTTGGTGTTGCGGTTGTTCAGATAGCTGTGACTGACTACCACTGACTGCACATGTGCGCCTGCATAATGACGATAAACGGCTCCCAATGTAAATGTCTCCTGCTTGATTTTCGGCAGGTAACTAAGAATATATTCGTTGTCTTCGCTATCCGCTTTCGTGTTCAATCGCATATTGTCGATTCCTCCGAGTCCCAGCACTGTCAACTCGTTCTGTTCGTTAAACCGGGTTTTCAATTTGAACTGCGCATCGGTGAAAGTCGGCAGGAAAGGGAGGTCGAGCATATCAAACAGGAATTGCAGATAAGATTGACGTATAGATACCAGATAAGAGGTCTTTTTCCCGATATGCCCGTTGGAGGCGAGCGAGACTTCGGATGCTCCGAGGGTAGCCTTTACAGAGTTGTGCTCCATATCTCCGTCGCGCAACTTGAAATCAAGAACGGAACTAAGTGCGTTTCCTCTATCAGTGGGGAAAGCACCGGTGTAGAAATTGACTTCACGTATCAGGTCGGCATTGAGGATTCCCACCGGACCACCGGAGGCTCCTTGCGTACTGAAGTGATTGATATTGGGAATTTCCACTCCATCCAGGTAGAAACGGTTTTCAGAAGGAGAACCACCGCGCACAATCAAGTCGTTGCGGTATCCAATCGGTGAGAAGGCAACTCCCGGATAAGACTGAACAATACGTGAAATGTCCCGATTAGCTCCCGGACTTTTTTCTATTTCCTGCAATCCGATAATGCGCAGGCTGACGGGGCTTTCCAAATCACGTCGGAAAGGAGAAGCGGTGACGGTTACTCCTGCGAGTTCGGTCAGGTTCTCTTCCATCTCTATCGAGATATTCAGATCTTTGGTAGATACAATATATTCGGGAGTAGTGACACTTTTGTAGCCGATGGCAGTTGCTTGCAGGCGGTAGATGCCGGGAGGTACTTGTTCGATGGTGAAATGGCCTTCCGCATTGGTGACGCCACCTTTGTTCAGCCCGAGAACCATTACGTTAATGAACTCTAATGGTTGACGGCTGTTTTTCTCAATAACCGTTCCCCTGATTTGATGTACAGGTTGTGCCTGTAGCAGGGAAAGTAGAAGGTTTGAAAATAGTAGCAGAGTCAACAGTCTTTTCATGTGATTGCGAATTATTGCTGCGAAAGTACGAAAAAAGTATTAAAGAATGATACCTTCCGTGAATAAAAACAGAATCACTTCCTGTTTGGTTCGTTTTACCTACTGATAAACTTAGCCGGATTTTGTTTCACATTTCATTTTTATATCTTATTTTTGTGGGACATATTAAAACAGATTCCTTATGAAGACTGTAAAATTGATAACTTGTAATGATGCGATGAAGGCACATATCCTTCAGGGAGCGTTGGAGAATGAAGGCATTGAGTCTATTCTGCACAATGAGAATTTCTCTACTTTGTATAAGAGTTGTGTGAGCAATATAGCAGGAGTGGATATATTGGTGGCGGATGAGGACTATGAAAATGCTGTCCAAGTGTTGAGGGATAACGATAGTTGGCCGGAAGAATTAACGCTTTGTCCGTATTGCGGTTCATCGGACATTCAGTTGGTTCTAAGAAAAGGAAAGCGGTGGCGCGCTTTGGGTGCCGCTATCATTTCTGCATTGATGGTCACTCCTCCGGGAGATAACCACTGGAACTATACCTGTAAACAGTGTCATAAAACCTTTGAAATGCCGGTTTCTAAATTTAATCCTTCTGCAGAGACAGAGGAATAACTATATCTAACTATTATAACACACAATGAAAAAGAAAAAACTTCTATTAATTGCTCTTCTTTTAGTATGGGTGGCTCCTTCGTTTGCTGCCAAAGTAGATACTTTATTAATTAAAAGTCCTTCCATGAATAAGGATGTGCAAGTGGTGGTGGTAACGCCGGATGCTGCGCTGGGGAAGAAAGCGGTAGCTTGTCCCGCCATTTATTTGTTGCACGGTTACGGTGGAAATGCTAAAACATGGATTGGAATTAAACCGAATCTTCCTCAAATTGCGGACGAAAAAGGAATTATATTCGTTTGTCCGGACGGAAAGAATAGCTGGTACTGGGATAGTCCGCTCAATCCGTCTTATCGTTATGAAACTTTTATTTCATCGGAACTGGTGAAGTATATCGACGAACATTACAAGACGATTGCCGACAGAAAAGGACGTGCCATCACCGGATTAAGTATGGGTGGACACGGAGCGATGTGGAATGCAATCCGTCATAAAGATACGTTTGGTGCCAGTGGAAGTACAAGCGGAGGGATGGATATTCGCCCGTTCCCGAAAAACTGGGACATGTCCAAGCAGTTGGGAGAATATGAATCTAACAAGGAAGTATGGGATAATCATACCGTTATCAATCAGATTGATAAGATAGAGAATGGCGATTTGGCTATCATTGTCGATTGTGGAGAAGGAGATTTCTTCTTGAATGTGAACAAGGATTTGCATAACCGCCTGTTAGAAAAAAAAATCGATCATGATTTTATTACCCGTCCGGGAGGACATACAGGGCAGTATTGGAATAACTCCATTGATTATCAGATTCTGTTCTTTGATAAGTTTTTCAAGAAATAAAACCGGGAATACTTGACTTTGGCTTTTCAATGTTGTATCTTTGGTACAGAATCATAAAATAGATTGAGGTTAAACTACGATAGAAGGAGGGAGTGGAAGCTTTCTCCTTTTTTGTTGTATCCTTGGGAGGCGTGAGCTTTATCCCGGCTTATAAAAGGGATGAAACCAGAGATTAACGTGTTTTATACCGCAGCTTTATAAAAATTAGACGGTGCGTTACGACTCATTAAACGCTGCGTTAGGAGAAGTTGAAGCCTTTGTTAGGTAAAATCAGAGCCTTTGTTTCGGAATAAACAAAGTTGAGGTATGAAAAGGGGCTTTATAGGTTAAGAATCTATAATTCTGCTCTTGACAGAAATAGAGTGATTGTGCTACTTTAAAAGAGAATGCGATGTTCGGAATGAAAGATTATTCGAAAGAAACCGAAATGTTGCGTGTGTATGGATAATAGTTGGCCTGTCCTCCGGCATAGGTCGTTTGACAAATCATCCTGGATGGATTCCCTTTTTTATCAAACTCATACGAATAGATTGTCTTTTCATCGTTACTTCCTGCAGGACAACTGCGTATGGTGAAATGGCGCGGGTCCTTACCCAATAACCCAGCGTAAAGAGCTTCAATATGGAATGTCAGAGGGTGTATTTCTAATAAACCGAGGCAGGGTAAATGGTATGTCGAACTTTCTTCTCCCGGTTCATAAATGAACTTGTTTTCAAGGCCGTTCATCTTGGAACTGATAGAGGTTATATCTCCGTTCTCGTATGTAAGTGATGTTGATGAGTATTCTGTATTGTCAATATTCTCGACAATTCCGGTTAAGTATCCTTCTGCAGAGTAAGAAAATTGATAAATACGATTTTGTGAAGACAAACTGTATACACATTGACTGGCATAGCCTTCGCTATTTAATGTATATACTAAAGTGAGATAGTCAGTGGTAACTGTTACCTGATTATCAGAGTAGCTCAAGTTTACTTCGTTGCTGATTTCTTCTTCGAAATAACGTTGTTTTATAATATGTTGAATCAGGCGCTCACCATCGAACATAAATTTCTCTGTCTTATCTACAGGGTTTGAATCGTTCTTGACGGATTCATTGAAAATCATAGCCCATTGCCCTTTATTCTCTACTGTGCCCTTTTCGTCATCATCCGAACAACTGAATATCAGTATTGCCAGCAATAAAATAGCTATTTTTTTCATCCTTTCTTATTTTAATCGTAATCCGTTACTACTAAAACGTCTACTTGCCGGACTTATTACGCTTTTCTCTATCTTGAATTGCGCTTTTGTCGTCTCTTCGGTTTCTTCGTCCTTTGGTGGATAACTTCCGTCAATAACACCGATGGCTACTTTTAACATTCTTTCGTTAGGATCACCGAATGGTAAAAATTCACTATAATTAGTAACTCCATCAATAGTAGTTTCACTGATTTTAAGATCTGTTGCAGGGGAGATAGCTCCTCCGGCATCGTGGTTGGAATCATAGACAGTGCATACTACCGGGTTGATTGACCACAGAAATTCTTCATTAATGAATTGTTCTGTTGCTACATTTTGTCCTTTAGTGACACCACCGATGGTTACGACAGGATAACTGTCTTTCAGTGAAAGACTCCTAATTAACATTTCCGGTGCTCCGGCTGTTGTACTGCTTGTAATAGCAAACAGAGCGGGCAGGTCTAAATTAACACCGCTCTTTAATATCTCACTATCAAAGTTGATGGTAGCATCCTTGTCTCTGTTTTTATTATTATATTCCAGATAGGCCATCGGCTTATTTAATCGTGCCTCTGAAGTCAGAATTGTACCTAATAACTGAACACAATCCAATGAACCACCGGTGTTGTAACGTAGGTCAAGTATAACATATTTCACGCCAGCTGTCTTGAACTCTTGTGAGATTTGTCGCAGTTCGTTATTGTATTTGTCCGGATCACTATTGGTTCCGGCTGTGAAGCTATTGTACATGAGATACCCTACTTTAATATCTCTATTGTTTTCTTTTACCGTAAGTATTTTGGTCTTATGCACTGGATTATCCTCAACGGATCGTGCCGCAGGTAGTTTTAATGTTATGTCATTAGGTACTACCTTGTATACAAATTCTTCTTCTCCTTCTTCCCCTTCTTCCGGCTCAACAGGAACTTCTTTCCATACTCCCATCACCAAATCCCGGGCTTGGGTTCCTTGCAGTAATTGAGTCTCGTATTTCTTGCTGATGTAAGAAGTATCGACTTTCATAATCCAGTTTCCACGTTCCAGTCCGGCTGCTTCTGCCGGTGAACCGGGGATGACGTAAGTAATTAATGCATTATATGCTGTATCGATATCCGCACTTCGAACCAGTGAATAATCAAATCCATAGGTAGGCAGCGGAGTCTCCATCACAGAGTCCACAAACGAATAGCTGTCGTTTTTTGATTTTACTTTAGATAAAAACGAGGCAGGTTCCAGAAACAGATTCACATCATCGTAGGAAGGTAGATCTTGATACCACAGATAGTTCTGCTGCATGATGTCGTACATCCATGTATCCAGTGCAGTTTGATGGGCATACTCCGGCCAGCGGTCGACGCCACAGGAGAAGAAACCACTGATAGATACGAGGATCAGGGCAGGTATGAGGATTATCTTTCTTAATTTCGTCATCATAAAAAGCTTTTTACTGTGCAAATGTAGGAAATACTTTGCTTATCTACCACATTTATGGTATAAAAATGCCTTCAATATGTGATTGGCTGTTAGAGATTCTTGCCTTATCTTTGTAGCATAGAATTTTTTAATAGGTATTAGCTTACATATAGAACGTTATTAATAGACGAATCATTATTCATGGATATAGCTGCATTATTATCAGGAGGTGTCGACAGTTCGGTTGTTGTACATCTCCTTTGTGAGCAAGGATATAAGCCCACTCTTTTTTATATTAAGATAGGCATGGACGGAGCGGAATATATGGACTGTTCGGCAGAGGAAGATATTGAATTATCTACTGCTACGGCACGTAAGTACGGTCTGTCTTTGGAGGTAGTGGATTTGCATCAGGAGTATTGGGAGAATGTAGCGGCCTATGCCATTGATAAAATTCGGCAGGGACTGACGCCTAATCCGGATGTGATGTGTAATAAGCTTATCAAATTCGGTTGCTTTGAACAGCGTGTTGGGAAAGACTTCGACTTTACGGCAACCGGTCATTATGCCACCACCTTGCAACGCAACGGTAAAACTTGGTTGGGCACAGCGAAAGACCCTGTGAAAGACCAGACGGACTTTCTCGCACAGATTGATTACCTGCAAGTTTCCAAACTCATGTTTCCCATTGGAGGTTTGATGAAACAAGAAGTACGTGAGATTGCCAATAAAGCCGGATTGCCGAGTGCCAGAAGGAAAGATAGTCAGGGTATCTGTTTTCTTGGGAAGATAAACTACAATGATTTTGTTCGTCGTTTTTTAGGAGAAAAGGAAGGGGCGATTATTGAATTGGAAACCGGAAAGAAATTGGGTACACATCGCGGTTATTGGTTTCATACAATCGGCCAGCGCAAAGGGCTTGGATTGAGTGGTGGACCCTGGTTCGTAGTCAAGAAGGATATTGAAGAAAATACAATTTATGTGTCCCGCGGTTACGGTGTGGAAACACAGTACGGCAATGAATTCCGGATGCATGATTTCCATTTCATTACTGATAATCCCTGGAAAGGACAGGAGAAGGAGATAGACATCACTTTCAAGATTCGTCACACTCCCGACTTTACCAAAGGAAAACTGATACAGGAAGGAGAGAAGCAATTCCACATTTTGTCCTCTGAAAAGCTGCAAGGCATTGCTCCGGGACAGTTTGGGGTGATTTATGATGAAGAGGCGAAAGTTTGTGTGGGAAGCGGAGAAATCATCTGTTAAATAGTTCCCTTAGAGGGGTAGAGGTTAGTGAATAGCGGTGTCAGATATAGTATTCGGCTAAATCCACAATCCCTGCCCTCATCGCATATTTAGTAGCCTCGTGCACATTATTCACTCCCAATTTACGAAAGATATTTTTACGATGGCTGTTGATCGTATGGAAACTAAGATTTTTCTCTGCGGCAATCTCTTTCGTTGTTTTCCCTAATGCAATTTCTTTTAGGATATTCTTTTCTGTCTGCGTCAGCAAATGGTCGTCCATGCTTGACGCTGCCAGCGGAGAAGAAGTTCCCGAAAGCAGCAGATTGCTGACATGATTGCAAATATACCGTTGTTTGCGGGTGGCGCATTGAATGGCAGTCATGATTTCTTCTTTTGAGTTATCTTTCATCACTACCCCGAAAGCCATGCTGCTGAATAATACTTGGCGGAGAAAGTTCAGGCTTAGTTCGTCAGAGAATAGAATCCAGTCGGCTTCCTTGAATCTTTCCTGCAGGACAATCAATTCATCTGCCCCCGCAAAATTGAACAAGGTGTAATCCAGGATAATCACTGCTTGCGGATACAATCGTAGCTGCTGAATCAGTTCAGCCTTGTTGTCAGCTTCTAAAAGGAGGGATACCTCCTTTTGTTTACTCAACAGGAACATCATTCCTGCCTTACTGATATCCTGATTGTCTGCAATGATAAATTCTCTCATAAGCCATACTGAATAAAAAAACTCCGCTACAAATGTACGCATTTTGCGCGATTTGTAGCGGAGTTATGATAAGATTCTTGTATCCGGATTACCAGGAACGTCCCTTGAAGATATTTGACTGGTCAAGCGGAACGATATTTCCGTTCAATGTCAGGTTGTTGTTGCTGAAGTTCGGGCTGATACTAACCGAAGCTGTATTGTTTCCACTGCTCATATTAATAAATACTTGAGCGGAGATGCCGATACCCTGAACACTGAATGAACAGTTCACATTTCCTTTTTTGTCGATATTCATCTTCATATCCGAAGAATTACCATCTACTGTCACACCACCGATTCCGTTAGGACCTGGGTAAGGAGTGTTGAAAGCAGTCTGTACGGTAGCTCTGTTGCCGTTCATCAGGACGAAGTTGGTGTTTGAAGTAACAAAAGCACTCATACCGTTGCGGAAGACAACCTGATTAGCTTCCAATACAAATTGCTTGTTTTTCAAAGCCTGTACAGCTTGTTGATAGGCTGCCATGTCCTGCACCTCTTCTTCGGCACGGAGTTTCGCTCTCTCTGCATCTCTTTGAGCTTTTCTTTCTGCGCGGCGTGCTGCTGCGTTACTTTCTTGTGCATACATCATTGTGCTTGCACTCACTAATACTAATGCTACTAATGCAATAAACTTTTTCATAACTTTTTTTTGTTTAGGTTTAATATGTTGTTCGTTTATTGCAAAAACAAAGTGTATGCCAGATTGTTCACGAACGTCGTGCAATTTTATATCCGATGGCTGCCACGGTGATACTCATTAAAGGACTGATAATGTTGAAAAAACAATAAGGGAGATACACAAGTGTGGGTACACTCAAGATAGTGGCTTGAGTCATTCCACAGCTGTTCCACGGGATCAATACGGATGTAACGGTTACTGCATCTTCCGTGGTACGGCTTAGTAAGCAACTTTCATACCCTTTCTTGGCATAAATATCGCGAAACATATTTCCCGTCAGAATAATACTGATATATTGATCGGCAGTGGTCAGATTAAGAAACAGACCGGAACAAACCGTCGCACTGACCACGCTGACTGTTTTCTTCATAAAGCGCACAAAGATGGAAGTGATACTTCCCACCATGCCGCTTGCTGTCATTGCTCCGCCGAAACACATGGCACATAGTATCAACCAAATCGTATTCATCATTCCTGACATGCCACGTGTGGCAATTAAATCTGTCAGAACGGCATTATTCGTGTGTAAATTTGTCTCTCCGTAGATAGTCATCATTAGTCCTTTAAACAGTGAATCGAATCCGGAAGCGGCAATTCCTGAAATTTCTTCCAACAAATCCGGCTGAAAGATCAAAGCAAAAACAGCAGCCAGCAGGGTAGACAGGAACAGCGTAACGATAGACGGCACTTTCTTCGCTATCAATATCCCGGTTGCTACGGGAACTATCAGCAGCCACGGAGTGATATGAAACTTTTCATTCAGAGCTGTTGCCACTTCTGCGATGTGTTGTGTATTGTTGGCATCATGAGAGAATCCTGCTACAGTGAAAATAATTAGCGTAATGACAAGAGATGGAACCGTAGTAATCATCATATAACGGATGTGACGGAACAAGGGAGTGTCTGTGATAGAAGAGGCCAGGATGGTGGTTTCGGATAAAGGAGATATTTTATCTCCGAAGTATGCCCCCGAAATAATGGCTCCGGCAATCCAACCGTCTTCGAAACCTTGTGCTTTTCCGATACCCATCAGGGCGATACCGATGGTAGCAATGGTAGTCCACGAACTTCCGGTCATAACGGAAATCAATGCGCAGATGATGCAGGTAGATGCCAGGAAGAAACTGGGATGGATAATTTGCATCCCGTAGTAGATTAGCGTAGGCACTACTCCACTAATCATCCAGATCCCGCTCAACGCACCGATTATCAATAGAATAATAATGGCTGTTGCCACTCCGGCAATATTGTTGGTGATGGCGAGCTCATAATCTTTCCAGGGAATTTTATAGAACACCATACCGATAAGGATACAAATTGCTGTAGTGGTGAGTAGTGACACTTGGCTTCCGCCGCTTAGGGCATCACTGCCAAATGTGCGGATAGTGGCAAACAATAATAACACCAGTACAATGATCGGTATCAATGATACAAGGGGAGAGGGGGCTTTCTTCATGTTGATTCTTATAACCTTTTATTTGTTTTCCGGCTACTGTTTTGTTTATAGCCGCGCAAAGATACAACAAAAAAGAATGAAATCTTTTGCTTCAAAACGTCAGGCAATAAAAATTATTATAAGTTTGTATTTGATTGGAATATGTATAAGACCGGCTCAATTAGCGAAAGTCTTACGCCTTATCCACCAGTAACGGATGAAAAGTACCCCTGTCAGGATGAGGGCAATGGATAATCCGGTATAGAAAACAGAAATGAACGTTTCGGGCAGAAGATGGAAGCTACGTATGGTAATTCCCAGAGAAATCATGAAGATCATTGTAATCCAACTTTTCACATCGAAAAAGGAGAACGGGCAATTTCTGTGTTCTTTCTTTTGTTCGATTCGCTGGGTATGTTTATAATAAAGCCTTCTGAACACCAGAACGAAGAATAACAAGAAAACGACGGTAGCTTCTCCTATTTTGAACATCCAATCTTGGGAGGTGTTTAACCAGGTTACAATTCCTATTCGCAGAATATTCGCACCGGCTATAATCCAGACGGTGCCGGCTGTGATAAGTAAGATTTGTCTGTTAACTCCGTATTTCATTGGCTTTTTTATTGTAATAAACGGTTTGACCGTCCGTTTTGTTGACTCACTTCTTGTAGAAAGTCGTAATTAATAAAGAAATTCCGGTTAAAACGACTCCGGTACCGATAACTCCGTGCCAACCATACAGTTGCCAAAAGCTGCCCGCCAGAAATGTTCCCATTGAACCGCCAATAAAGTAAGTAGTCATGAAAACTGTATTGATACGGTTCGAAGCGCGCGGGTCTAGTTCGAAGATACTTGTTTGGTTGCTAAGTTGGATACATTGCATCCCTATGTCAATGATGATGATTCCGGCAATGATACCAATAAAAGTGTTTTCACCGATGAAGAACAGTAACCAGGCAAAGAGAATCAATCCGCAACCGATAAAGTTAAAGCGGCGTACACCTACTTGCTTTACGTATCTTCCTACGAAAGAAGCAGTCAATGCTCCGGCCACTCCGCAAAGTCCTAGCATACCGATTACGTCGCTGTTGGCGAAGAACGGGGCTTGTCCCATTTTAAAAGCCAGACAGGACCACATGGCGAGGAGGGAACCGAAATTCAGTGCCGCCCGGATCGAATAAATGCGCAGTTGCGGGTATTCTTTCACTAAGGCTAACAGAGATTTCATCAGGCCGCTATACTTTCCCTGAAAGTTGGTCTGAATGTCAGGAAGGATTTTTAATACAACGATTGCGCAGATAAACATCATGCCTGCAGCGATGTGATACATTTCCCGCCAGCCAATCAGTTCACCGATAAATCCGCTGACGACACGTGAAGCCAGAATGCCGGTCAATAGTCCTGATAAGACAATCCCTACATTTCTGCCTTTATTTTCCGGACGGGAGAACTGGGCGGCTATCGGAATGAATATTTGTGGAATCATCGAACAAACTCCCGTGAGGAATGAAGCGATAAGTATCAAATGAAAATTGTGCGTCAGGGCGATAGTCAATAGGGAGAATATCAGAATGGTGAAGTTGACGAGGATGATTTTCTTACGCTGATATAAATCTCCCAGAGGGGTGATAAACAACAATCCTGCCGCATAGCCTATTTGCGTGACCATGGCAATCAGGTTAGTTCTGAACTCTGATATGCCAAGTTCATGGCGTATCATATTTAATAGGGGTTGAATATAATAGATGTTGGCTACCGAGACACCGGCCACAATAGCAAGTGTCCAGAGGATAGATGCCGGTAGTCCCCCGTTTTCTTTTAATGGCTGTTTCATGCGGCAAAGATAGAAAAATAAGATGTTTATTCGATAAAGAAAGTGGTGGAAACTGTGTTGCCTTCTCCGTCTACTGCCGTCAGGGAATGTTTGCCGGGAGCAGGTTGCAGGGAAATTTTGTGGAAATCCTGTGTCTGTGTCTGATAGGTGTCGTCGAGATGCCAGAAGATAGTGGCATTGGGATTGCTGTGTGCCAGTTCCACCGTGATAAAGCCTTTGCTGCCATCCAGTTGCTTGGGCAGCTTGATGTGGGCGTTCATCGGAGGGTAGATGAACTGCATGGGTTGGAAAGAATCTTCTCCGCAGCCGGCTTTGAAAGGTGGCAGCGGTTTATATTCCGGATGGTGTTGTTTATAGTACCATTCCCATACGGGCGGCAGGGCAAACCATGATTTCTGAATGGTAGGTTCCGTGTTTGCACAGTTTTCATAGATGCGGTGGCTTTCGTCGGCGGATAGTGTGACGAGATGATGGTAAGGACAAGCCTCTGTCCGTAATCCGACGGGAAGGATCAGTACGGTGTCGGTTTCTTCACAGAAACGTCCTTTCAGATGACCGGATTGACGGCATATTTCTGCATCAACGAAAATTCCTGTGGGACGTTCGAACCAGGGTGAAGATGGGAGATAATTGAATATATCGAATAATACGGGACCGGCTGTCTGTGCACCGACCAATCCAGGTTTTCCTTCTCCGGTTGCATTTCCTACCCATACGCCTACTGCATAACGGGGAGTCACGCCAACGGCCCAGGCGTCACGGAATCCGTAACTCGTTCCGGTCTTCCATGCGATAGTCTGCATTGAGGGGATTGATTTCCAGTCAATTTCTTCAGGGCGGTTGACTTCTGTTAAGGCGGAAAGGGTGAGCCAGGCCGCTCCTGCAGAAATGACTCCTTCTGAAATAACTCCTTCTGATATATCCTTTCTCGAAGTTGTTTTTCTTGAAATGGTCTTTCCTGAAGTAACTTTTCTTGAACCATCTCTTTCCGAAACTGTCTTTTCTTCTGTTCCCAGTAGTATCTGCACTTCCTTTTCTTGGGGAAGGTCGTTGGAATGACTGTTGGAGAGGCTTCGTCCCATTTGTGCATAAGCATTCGTCACATCCCATAAAGTAGCTTCGGCACCTCCTAAAATGAGTGATAATCCATAATGGGAGGCTGATCGGTTGATAGTCTTGAACCCCATTTGTTGCAGCATGTGATGAAATTTGGGTACTCCATATCTTTGTAACATGGTGACAGCCGGGATATTCAATGAGCGGGCAAGAGCTTCGGAAGCGGGGACGGCTCCTTCAAACTGCATGCTGAAGTTTTGTGGAGTAAAGCCATTGATATTAACGGGTACGTCCGGTAACAGCATTTGCGGTAATAGACTTCCCTCCTGTAGCATGGCACCATAGAGAAAGGGTTTTAAAATACTGCCTGTACTTCTGGGAGCTTGAATCACGTCTACTTGATTCCCCCCTTGCTTACGGTCGAAATGTACATTTCCGCAGTATGCTACCACTTGATTGGTGGGAATGTCTATAATTAGGATAGCCAGGTTACGGATATCACTTCGATTAAATTCATTGCTCCACCGTTCCGCCAAACTCTCTATATGGGTTTGTATTCCTTTATCGATGGTTGAGCGGGTATATAATCCGTTTCTTTCTTGATAAAAGCGGGTAACCAGGTGGGGGGCTATTTGAGGAAGAGGATGTGGTTCGTCGGGTAACGGTTCGCTGATAGCCAATTCATAGGTGGACGCATCAATAATCTCTTCTTCAAAAAGTTGTTTTAATAAACGGTTGCGTTTGGAAAGTAGTGTTTTTCGTCCTTTGGATAGATGAATCATGGCGGGGGCATTGGGCAGGACGGCCAGCATGGCTGATTCCGCCCATGATAAATCTTCGGCAGAATGACCGAAGTAGCGCCAGGCAGCAGCATCCAGTCCTACTACATTTCCTCCGAATGGTGCATGAGAGACATACATGGATAAGATTTCCTCTTTGGAAGTCCGAAACTCCAAACGGGTAGCCCAGATCATTTCGATGACTTTCTCTCCGATAGTTCTGGGTTTGTTCCGGGCGAGACGGATGGTCTGCATGGTAAGGGTACTGCCTCCGCTTACAACACGTTTATTCTTTAAATTCTGATAGAGTGCTCTTCCGGTAGATAGCGGATTAACTCCCCAATGGTGGTAAAAGTGTTTATCTTCAAAGGTAATAAGGCATTGTTTGATTTTCTCGGGTGTTGTCTTTCGGGGAGGAAACCGCCATTGACCATCCGAAGCGATACGTGCTCCCAGTAATTCTTCGTTTCGATCAGTCACAACGGTGGAGTAGGGTACATGAAACAGTTGCCGGGGAAGGCAAAAGATGTATCCTATCATCAAAAGAGCAATGCTTATTGTCATTACTTTCTTAGTAACAGATAATCGTTTGAAGAATTTATATATAGGATTCATTTAAATGTTAAGAGCTAAGAGACATATCTTTGTGACAAATAATTAGGCACGGATTACACGGATTACGCATTTTTGGTTAACGAGTAGAACCGTGTAATCCGTGCCTGAAATTTATCGACTGACAGTTGTTCTTCCCGCTTTGCTGCGTGCCTGTACGTTTACATCATACATTGCTTCACATTGAACGGCAGGAAGAATAAAGTTACCTGCATAAGTCGCTTGCAGTCTGACAGTGAATACTTTTGTTTCACCACGACGCAAATTGAAATAAGTTAATACCCTGTCATCGCGTATATCCAGATAATTATATTTGCTGACGGATTTACCGGAACCGTCGGCTGCTCCGCTTTCCGTTTCGGGGGCAACCATTCTTTCGTTGTATATTTCCCAACCGGACGGTATGATATGCGTCAGTGCCAGATTGGTGTAATCGGAAGTTCCGCTAATATTGGATATGGAGGTGATAGCCATAAAGTCAGTTCCCTGTATAATATCATTGACAGAGATCGGTGTACCGTTCAGGTTGGCATATCTTATATCCATGCGAAGATTGTCGCTGATGGCCGGTAATGTATCGTTCAACAACTGTGTGCGTGTGATAAGGTCTACGCTAAGCGCTCCTTTTCCTTGATTCTTCACAGCAATCATACCGGATTTGGGAGTGGTGGCGATTTCCTTTTCAAACACAGCTTTAGCCGATTTCACGGCAGGTTGTTGTTTGTCGTTCCATGTCCATACGAAATCCAATGTGCCTGACAGCTTTTCAGCCAGACGTCCCATTGCCATAAGAGCAAAAGCGGTGGATTGTGTACTGAACCACTCCTCTTGTGACAGATTCTTTGAAACGACTTTTGCCTGCTGTAAAGCATCCCGTTCCCGGTTCATCAGGATCAGTGTTTCCAGAATCATAGCTTCATCACGGTCGGAGGAACCGTAAATCTGATTCATGGAAGAGTAGGGGCTTACTGTTGTTTCCGCATTATACACCAGTTCTTCAGCCGGTTTCATCTTTCCGGTCAGTGCATAGGTTGCTGCCAGTCTCCATTTAGCCTGAATGGATAATCCTGCCTGTTCTTTCATCCGGTTCATGGCCCCATATTCCGGTGCTCCTGCCAATGCAAGCGTATATAAACGGAAAGCCTGTTGCAATTCCGACTGCCATTGTTGCCAGCCGCTTGCATCCTGCGGCATCCGCCAGTTCTGTGCGGCAGCACGTTGGAAACGCTTCCACTTGTTCAATACGTTCGAATGAACGGCGTATCCTTTTTCTTGTGCCAGTGTCAGGAACATTCCTGCATAAGAACTGATCCATTCGTCGGCAACAGCATTTCCCGGCCAATATACAAATCCGCCATTGGGGAGTTGACGACCATAAATCTGCCGGATAGCCTCCTGTACATTTGTCTTTATCTTTTCGGCTTCTATCTTATCTATTGTTTTGAATTGGCCGACAAACAGAAGAGGCAAAGCCTTGGAAGTCAACTGTTCCGTACAATGATGCTGATAGTTGTATAAGAAGTCGAACCGGCGGCTGATATCAACCGAAGGTATGCGTGATACTTCCAGCTTTATCTGGTTATTTGCAGAAGAACTGCTTAGATTGTATGAAAGTTCTTTGCTTTGTCCGGCTTCTACCCATTGACTGTTGCGCAGGGTTACTATCGGATTCGGGTTGCGTACTTCTATTTCAATGGTTTCTTTAGTTTGTTGTCCGCCACCATTGGCTGTCAGATGGATGGTAGCCTTTCCTGTTTTACTACCTGTTTTTAAGGTAAAGAACACGAGCTGGTCACCCGGTTGGCTAAATTTGAGCGACTGTTGGTTGGCCCCTACAATCTGTACTCCTCCACCGGATGCCTGAAGTGATACGGTTACATTCTTCACTTGATTTTCCATCGCAAAGATATTTACCGGAACGGTGATTTCTTCCTGAATACTAAGCACACGGGGCAAGGTGGACAACATCATTAACGGAGTCCGCACGAAAGCCGTTTTTTCCGCATTGCCGTACGCTCCCTCTTGTCCGGCAACCACCATGGCACGTACCGAACCTACATACATCGGAAGTTTCAGCGTATGCGTCTGGCTCTTACCTTTTCCCAGATAGAAAGGACCTATAAACTTGACTACCGGTTTGAAGCGGTTTGCTTTTGCATCGGCAGGTTTTAATGTGGCGTCTCCACCCGTACTGAAAAGTGAACTGTAACTTCCGGCGGAAGCTCCCAATACATTATCATACATATCCCATGTCCGGATGCCGAGTGCTTCGCGTGAATAGAAATCATTCCATGGGTCCGGGGTTTTGAAATTGGTAAGATCCAGCAAACCGTCGTCTACAATAGCTAATGTATAAGTCATCGGTTTTCCGGTCTTTTCGCTGACGGTCACATTGAAGTTGGTTTCCGGGCGTAATACTTCCGGCATCTGTATCTGCGGTTGCAACACCGTCTGACTGTTAGTCACGAATACCGGAACGACGCCATACATACGGATAGGCAGGTCATTGACTGTTTGCGCGTGAGGCTGTAACAGACTGATATGCAGATATACATTCGGAGTCATCTCCGGTGTAATCTTGAATGTATATTTCGTATCTCCTCCGTTGGAAACCTCTATCCATTCTTGTCGTAATACGGTAGAACCGTTTTCTATGGATACCAGTGCACGTCCTCCCGCTGCTGCAGGAATGATTGCTGTGGCTGTTTCTCCTATTTCATAAGAATCTTTGTTCAGCGAGAAAGCAAGCATCTTGATACCGCTGGGATCAGTCTTGCTCGAACGTCCCCGCCATTCCGGCCAGTCAACATAAACTGTACCTCCGGTGGCATGTCCACTCTCTTTATCTTTCACGTAAACCAGGTAGCGTCCCCATGACGGATAATCGATACGGAATTTGAAAGATGCTTTTCCGCCTCTTGTCTGTAAATTGCCGCTGGCAACAGGAGTGATGGAACTGTTGTTGATATACGTTCCGAAAGATTCACCACTGTTTTCCCACCACCAACTCCAGCCGATGCGGTATATTTTGTATTCCAGATTAGAACTGTTCACTAACTGTCCCTGCGTGTTTACAGTTACAATATCGAATACATGATCTTTGTCAGTTTCAATATATTTGCCTTTTGGCTGGTTCAGATTGATACCGACATAAGAGGTGAATGGTGAGAATGGAATTGTTTGAGTGTAGATGCTGGCATCTCCTCCCGGTTCGAACACGCGGGTGGTGAAAGTGGCGTTCAGCATACCCGGCGCTTCCGTTGCGGTCGGAATTTTCAGCGTGACGTTTGCTTTTCCTTCTGCATCCAGTGTGCCGTCAAATATATCTGTTTTGATAGTCGTGAAATCCGTAGCCGGATTGTTAAAGATATATTGTCCGTAATTCTTAAACTGTGTATTCACTTTCGATAAAGACATTTCTACTTTGGCTTTCAGTTTGGAGGCAGTTGCTCCTGTCAGCCAGGTTGAAGTGAGTGGGGCATAGAAATTCTTGTCCGTGGCTTGAAGCACCTTCGGCAATGCCAGATTTATTTTCAAGCGGTTGGGCTTTATGGTTTCGATACGCAGACCTTTGTGGAAGGTGGTTCCTCCCACCTTAATATACGCATTCCAAAGTCCGGTCGGGTCTGTTGCCTGTGTCGGAACGTCGAATGTATAGAATCCGTTCATTCCTTGTGTTGAAATCATTTTTGTGTAGAACTGTCCTCTCGGATTGTAAATCTCCAGTGCTACGGGATGTTTGTCGGGGATTCTCTTTTCGCGGTCTTCCAATATAAAGGAAATGTGCAGCGTGTCTCCCGGGCGCCATACTCCTCTTTCGCCATATATAAATCCTTTCAGTCCCTTTTGAATATCTTTTCCTCCCACGTCGAATCTGCTGACGGACTGTTCTTCACCGTCCACAACGCGGACGTACGCTTTTTGCTTGTCCGATTCTGCCACGATAATGAAAGGCACACCGTTCGGAGTGATTTCAACGAATCCTTCTCCATTGGTTTCTCCTTTCCCTATGGGTTGTAACTGGAAATTATACGCTGTTACCTGTGCTTTCCCTATCGGTTTTGTATCCAAAATATTACTAACGGCAATCCACAGTTTATTCAGTGAGTTCCGTTTTACAATCATTCCCAGGTTGGAAGCAAAAACGTTGCAGGCAGCTGCCCGGTCTGAATCCATATAATAAGACGGATGGCAGGGGTTGTCGCGTTCCGTCCATCGGTACACACTCCAGTCCATTGTTCCGCCATTGTAATAATAGTAGGCTTCGGGGGTATTCCAGATTGCTTCATCTTCTTCGGACAAAACACTTCCACTTACTTTGGTCAGCCCGTCGGAGGTGCTGCTGTCGGCGAATTTCATATCCTGATTCTCGCCTCCTCCACAAGGATAAGCGGAGTATTCCTGACGAAATGAAAGTATGACACGATAGATGGCACCCGGTTCCTGGTGGATTAATCCGGCAAGGTCTATCGAGTAATCTCCCCAATGATGAATGTCTTTGGAAGCATCTTTGGCAAGCCATAACGTTTTCTTGTAAACCAGTCTTCCCGAGCGGCGTAGTTCATTGGCCGAGGCCAGTGAATTGGTTTGCATAAACATCAATACATTGTTCTCGAAAATGCGGATCACGCTCAAATCCACAGCATATAGGTTGACAGCCCTGAAAGGAATAATCAGACTTTTTGAATCGGGCAGGATAGCGGCGGTAGTAGACATTTCCACTTGTGGTTTCAGACTTACTTCACTGAATGAGATCGTATGAGAAGTTCCCAATGCTTTACCTTGACAGTCTTTGACTCCTTCATGGATATTCAACGTAAGTTTGTTCTGTGTGTTTGCTTCGAAATAGATAAAAACTCTGTTCTCACTGATTTGGAAGATCGATGAGGAGATTTCCGGGATCTCAATCAGTCCTTTTAAATCTTGAGTAGTGGATAAGGGAGCGGAGAAAACAATCTCGATTCCATTTTCCGGTTGGTCGATGCGTTCGGCAGACATGAAACGGAAACAATCTTTCGCCGGTATCAGTACTTCTTCGCTTTGTTTACGGTCGATGCCGGCTGCGTTGCCGTTGGCTGTGATAGTCAAGGGGTAATCATCAGCTTCTCTGGGGATTTGTCTGATACTAAACAAATACCGGGTATGATTGTCGGTTGCGGTGACTTCCACCGGATAACTCTTTTTTCCGTCACTGGCAGTCAGCATCTTTTCTACCTCTTCCTTTTTCACTACGTCGCTGAAACGTATCTCTCCTTTAATATTTATTTCATTCGGTTGGGTAGCTGTAATCGGCAATGATTCCAGTTGCAGGGTGAAGTTACGTTCCTGTACACGGAATGAGAAGTTGAACTCTTTCAGCTTTTTGTCCACTTCGATGAAGTCTCCGAGTCGGAAAGTTCCTTCGTAAAGTGTTCCCGGTTTCAGCGCTCCTTCTTCGGGTACAAATTCAATGGTATTGTTGCTAACCCAATATGCTTTTCCTTTTAATGAAGGTGAGAAACTGAACGGATTGCTTTTTAACTCATTGTTCATATCCACCATGGGTTGGTCGTGGGTCAGTTCTATACGTATGGTCGAATTTTGTGAGATGACTCCTCCCGTATACGCATTTACATACGGTGCATAATCGGCAGAAGGAATGATGTCTTTTTGAGTGCGTGTGCATGAATATAGGCCCACAGTCATCATGATAAGTAAGAATAGTCCGGTAGCACTGATGCTACGTGTAGTCTTTGTTTGTCCCATAGTGAGAAGTTTTTTATAGTTCAACAAACAAATATACAGTTTTTATGCTAAATCCTTTGTTATTCTGATTATTTTTGCAAGTTCTTAATCAATTTATTTATGGGGAAAAAGAAAGAATACAAAGAGGCCAATCGGCGATTTTTGAAAAAACTGTCTTTTCAGGAAGGTGTTTGCGCGTTGCCGTGTGGAATCTATTACAAAGTTTTGGAAACTGGCGAAAGTACGATTTCTCCGGGTGCGCGGAGTATTGTTACCGTGCATTACAAAGGAAGTCTGATTGATGGCCGGGTGTTTGATAATTCTTATGAGCGTACTTGTCCCGATGCCCTACGTCTTAGTGATGTAATAGAAGGGTGGCAGGTGGCACTTCAGAAAATGCATGTTGGTGATAAATGGATTATTTATATTCCTTATGCAATGGGATACGGTATCAAATCTTTTGATTCTATTCCTGCTTACTCGACATTGATATTCGAAGTGGAACTGCTTGGTGTTGCATAGAGCATAAAGATGAGCTATATACAATCAGATACATGGATATTTTTCTTTTAGCTTCTTCATAAAAGACTTGCTTACTTGTAAAAGTTCCATCTCATTAAATGGAGGAAGCAATATGCAATTGTTGTCTTCAATCGAAACCAGATAGCTTATATTGATAATGTGTGACTGGCTAATCTGGAGAAGATAGGGATGCAGACTCAATATCTTTTGTGAGTTTGTATTTCTTTTGAGTGCCAGGGTATGATTGTTATTTAATACAGCTTCCCATAGCTTACTCTTGGAGTTATACCGGAAATAGCCAATCTGTTCTAAATGGATTAGTTGCAAGTTTCCAGTAATGGTAGTATATAAAAAGATTTTTTCTTCTTGATGTTTTTCTGTGTCGGTGTGATTGCAATTGTCAATATTCATATTCTATTTATCTTAGTATTCGATTAATCTGTTGATGATGCCAACGTCGTAGTTTTATTTTGCATCAAAAGTAACGGATTGCTTTTAGCTATAAAAATAAAAAGTGTCTCATTCCTGAAATGAGACACTTTTTACTATTAAGAATTGTGCTTTTAAAAAAGAAAATTATTGTTCTACTCTTTGATTCTCAATGAATTTACTGGGTGATACACCATACTTTTCTGAAAAGTTACGATAGAAAGTTGCCCGGGAGGTGAAACCGCATGCAAACATTAGTTCTTTTACATTACTCTTTGGATTTTCGGCGGCTAGTTGTCTGAAATATTCCAGTCGAAGATAATTAATGTATTCCCGGAAACCTGTAAAGCCCTGACTTTTGATTGCTGCAGAAATATCGTGTTCCTGTTTATTCAGAGACTTGGCTAAAAGTTCTATGTTATACCGTTGATCGGTATAGGGATGCTGTTCCTGAAGATAGCCTTCAATCGTTGAGAAGAGCGGGAGAGTAGGAGATGGTTTTCCAACTTGTAGCATTATAGTGCTTTCCGTATTCTTTCCATTATGAATCATGTTTATATGGTTCGAAAACGGATTCTCATAACGTAAATATTGTATGGAGAATAAGACCGTAAAAACGATTGCCATAATGCCGAACAGATTGAAAACAAATTCATTGATATTTAGAGTGAACAAGATGTATATCCCTAAAAATACGAATAGAAAACCGATGAATAGATACATGTTATTATTTATCCTGCGGTAGGTCTTGTTATTCATCATAGGATAAATAAGAAGAACAAGTGGGGTAAAAACGGATAACAGGAATATGCAAACCCTAAGCTTGACATCTATTTGATGGATATTCGGAATAATTTCATCTATGGAGTGGATGGGGGTGATATTCCCATTGAAACCTAAATAACTGATTCCTACCGTTATCGTAATGATAGGTAATAACAGAAAAGTAAATATTCTGAAATGGTTCAGATAGCCCGGCGATAAAGAAGCGATAGGGAACAGGGCTACAATATTTGCTAAAGCATACCATTTGAGCATTTTCTCTATGTTGAGCAATTCTGTGAAGTTGTATTCCGGAGTGTCTGTGACAATTGTCAGCCATCCGATATTTTCCCATGAAAACATAATACCGATGCCGGTTGCTATAATTCCCCAATATAATTTCGGATAATTGTCTTTAGCACGTATAATAAGGATGATTCCTATAATTAACGCAATCAGATCAAGTGTAAGCTCAATAGATAGATGTGTAATTCCCATTTTTTTGACGTGTTTCTATTCCTTGCCAGTCAGTGTGTAAATGTTTCCCGCACAAAGGTAGGCAAAATAGAAATATCAGGCAATAAAAAAGATGTGGCATTGGAGAAACTTAGTTGTGCGGCGATATGCTATATTTCTTTCGCTGAATCATTTTCGGCCAATTCTTTGATCTCTTTATTCAGAAATACAGAAAGCACAGTTCTTACTACAACCACTCCACCCAGGATTGCCAATTCGTCCAACGTTGGATCAACCACTGTTTTTAGTATGTCGGAAGCAATTAGAAATTCCAATCCAAGCAAAAGGTAAGTGCCAAAATCCGCCCTCAACTGCCGTATATTGTTAACCGTATATGTTCCGTTGAATCGTTTTATTTCATTGCGTAAAAAGGCGATGAAGCAGACTAATACTCCGTAAGTGACAATTAGCAGACTAATAACACTGATAATAGTGGCAAGTGTATTTAAGAATGTGAGTAGCATTGTTGTATAATGTTTTAGTATCTGTTATGTAAACAGGCGAAGTCATACAAAAGTTCTCGAATTAGCTACATTATTTGCTCTTACAGGTTTATATTTGTATATTCAAGTTAAAAGCTACATATTTGTCCAGACTTAAAAACTAAACATATTTATTTTACAGACTAAGGTATGAAGAAATTATCATTCTTGCTTATCGCAATTTTTGCGTTCTTTTCGTGCGAAGAAAGAAATTATTATCAGGAGCCGGAGGCCGGCAAAGATTTCTCTTTGGTTGAAGACATTACTGTGAGTGTTAACGCTGTTGAAAATACGCGCTGTCTTCTTTATGCTGACGATCCTTACGTGGATGGTCATCTGGTTGGAAAACCTATTTTAGTTGACTATGCTCCATTTTCGGAAACTGTCAGAATCCCTAAAGCTACAGATAAGTTATATCTGTTGATGAATGGCCAGATGTACACCTATTCGAAAGGAAATGTTGTTGTAAATAAAGGTGTTACGAGAGCCGAAAGCGAACTTTCCGATGCTTTGATTACAGCCATCAATAATTATTATCCGGAAGGGATCAGAAATACACCGAGTGACATGTATGCAGTATGTTCTGACTTGATAGTCGGAGGTGAAGAAACAGAAGTCTGGATTACTTATATTGGTAATGGCGGTGCACACCTTAATAATAGTTTATACTATTATACTTATTCCGATACTGACGATGAGGTTCAAGTTCACACTCTTCTATTCGATGGAACTCAAAATATTGGGGATAAAATAAAGCTTGGTACATTTACCAATTGTAAAATAGGCTTTGCCTGTGCATTCAACCCCGGTGATTATCGGTATTCCACTCCGAAATTCAATGTGAAGTATAATAACGTATTGATGACATCAGGAGTTATCAGAACACTGACATTTGAAGGTAAAGAATATCAGACGTTGGGTATGGAAGATTTGCTGCCTGGCGGATGGTTTGACCAGGATTATAATGATGTGTTGTGTCTGATTGAATCCAATCCGGCTTTGACACCGGAGAATGAGATACCGGTTCCGGAATTGGACCCGGCTAAGATTGCTTGGGAAGGAATGTGGCTGTTTGAGGATAACTATCCCAACCAGGGAGACTATGACTTTAATGATGTTGTAGTGAGGTATTATATTGAGGAAATCCAGGATAGTAATAATGCACGGATTTCTATTCAGGTTATGGCAACAGGGGCATTATTTAATAATAGCTTTGGTATCAATGGTAATACCTATGTTAAGAATTTGACTGGTTATATGAATGTGAAAGATGCTCCTAAAGTGGAAACAGATGTCATTCAAATTACCTTGCCGAAAGCTGCAGAATACATTCCAATGCTAAATAACGGAAAGGCTACTTTTGATCTCAATTCTTATAATGAGCATAGTGCTGATTTCCCCAATGTTCTTAATATTCCATCAGCCAATTTTAAATGGTGTCTGGAGGGTATTCGGATTGATAAGGCTTACCCTATGTATACAAAGTGGGTTGAAAGTGGATGTAAATCAAACACTGATTGGTACAAAGGAGAAAGAAAAGATGATATGGTCTATATGAAGTAATACATTTCTGAATAAATTTATCCATATCAAATTATTACAAATAAAAAGAACTCCTGTAATCATTAAGATTATAGGAGTTCTTTATCTATATAAAGTAATCTGAACTATTTGCCAAAAAATTAGAGAACGAATTATCAAAAGGGCTGCGTCATAGGCAAACCCTCTTTGGGTATAAAAGAATCTTTAGTAGGATTGGGATCTTAATCTTATTTGCGTATCAATGAAATATAAGTCATCATCAATACCATATAATACATTGTTAGGGACAGCGTCAAAGATTTCGTATTGTTCATTATGGAATTCATCTATATAGTCTATTTCAAAACCAAGTGCTTCCATATATTCTGCAATTTCATCTTCTGTAGCTTCACGCTCTGCCTTTATATAAGGTTGTATCAGAACTGCACAAAATTCATGCTGACTATTATAGGCAAAGCCAATCATGTGATAAGGGACATTACTAAAAAACTTATTATGTGCATTGATGCGAATAAAGAAGTTTTCTAAATCATCACCTGCATATTCAAAGTTATTTAGTTTATATATGGTAGCTGCACCATCATAAAAGACTTCATTCTCACCTCCTTTGTCTAGGTAAATAGCAGGAATATTATTGAAGTCTATCCATAATTCGTTAATGTTGGCAAATGAGATTAGTTCTTTGATTTGCCTTCTCTTATAGCTCTCTGTTGGTTCAAGCGTTCCTGTTGCTTCTTTGCTTCTTCTAACGATGCAGGCTGCTTGCTCCAAGAGGCTATCGACTGGCGAGTACGCTCTATCCATTTTTTGTGAAATTCGTTGATGTATTCCATAATCTTTTAACTATGAGTTTATGCAAATATAACTATTTTGTTTGTATCCAACAACATTCTTGAATATATGGTTACCAGCAAAGAAAGATTCCACTGCTTATATAAGTCTATCCAAGGAGTAGAGTTCCTATTATAGTGAAGATTAGAGATAGGGATGTTTATTTATTCTCTTATACAATGGATGGAAGTACGAATATTATAAGTTACATTTCAATGTTAGATAAAGGTTTCCTTTAATTTATCTTGTTGAGGCGTATTCTGTAGATACATATTTTGAATATTCACATCTAGTTTTAATAATGAGAAGTACATACATTTTGTTCTTCCATCACATTCTTCACAATGGAAACAATTAGGCATTTGGAAATTTTGGAATATAGCATCTTTATCATTTGTATCTGTTATAATTTCATTTGCTAATTGTTCTCCATAGATATTTTTAAGAATATCAAGGAGTAGTGTTGCATCTCCATTACATTTCATTTTCCAATAAAAGAAATCTCTTAACGCATAATAGTATCTTTCAATTTTTATTTGTTTCTGTTCGTTTTCTTCTAAAAATAAACTCATATGTTTGAAGGCTTCCTTTAGGTTGGAAAGTTGATAAGATACTAAGGTTAATAGTAGATTCTTATTGATTGTATTGTTCGGACTGATATAATAAGGAAATAGTGCGATATTATTTTCATTGCGTTTGCTTATTCTGGAATACAAGGTTCTCTTCTCTTCTGAATGAATGGACTTAATATGATATTCGGGGGGAATGGCATAGGTGAAATCGTAATCATTCAATCTGCTGACAATCTGAATTAAACTATATAATTGGGATGAAACATCCGAAAGTCCGGGTATGTATATATGATATGCAGGAAAATTTAGAAACGAATTATCTCTGACATATATTGTATAGTCCATTGATTGTATGAACTTGATAATATCCTTTAGTTCTTCTTTATCTGTATCTTTATTTCTTCTGACTAGTCCCTGAAAAGGATAAGTTGGAATGGAAAGGAAAATACATTCAGGATAACGCCCGCTTCCGTTTATTACATTTTGATTGTATTCTCTTTTATAATCAACATTCTCATCATCAAAATTGATGGGGTTGAAAATATGCTTATCTTTATTGACTCCTTGGAAAGCTTCAGTGTAGCATCTTAGCAGAGCTATCTCAGGATTGGCATCTGCTCCCAGTCTGAAAGAATAACGATTGTTTCTGGTATCTATTAAAAGTAGTCCGATGACAGGAAAGCCTTTTCCAAGAGAGCAATCTTTGATTTTATACGTAATTCCCTGCGATTTTTTTAGATTATCTAATCTTTGAATGATCTCATTGTTGGGAAAATATGAATTAGGAATAGTAGGTGGAGTGATTTGTTTGATATATATTTGTTGTAGCACATATCTTTCGAAGATTTCATTAATACCTTGTAAGATAGCTTCTTCTGGAGTGTTACCAGCGCATAAACCAGTTGACCCTGATGAAAGTCGGATCAATTGAAATGGAAGATTGACTACATGTTGTCTATTTATATTATAGAAAGGAGCTTGCAGTAGAGTATGGTTGAATTCCATACTTTTGGTTATTTCTATTTCTTCTTTAGTGGCATCATTGTAAACTTGCGGTAGATATGCTTTTATCTGTTCTTCAAATTCGCTCCATGTATGCAGATGATATTCTGTTTCATCGGGATAGTATCTGAATTTTAGTTCCCATCCATTATCTCTAAGTGTTTGGCAAAATACCGGATAGTTCTTTTCCAGTTTGTTAATGCTCGAAGAAGTGGCATAAAACATTTCTTTGAAAATCATTCTATTTTGAATTCTTTCCATAAGCTCACCATAAGCACTGGCTAAGGCATAATCTGTCCTTAACCCTTTTCCATTTGTTCCTATATTTAGTTGTCCCAGTTCTCCGTTGTTTATCAGAACACGGCAAGATTGATAGAAGTTGTTCAATCCGATATGATATTCGGTTGTAAAAATATCCAGTGACTCTAAAATGGAACGGATATTATTAATGGTTTTATAGGGTGGCAGTGCTTTATATGGTTTCATGATCATTACAATATGGGTGAATAAATGAGTCCGGACTTTCTAGCCCGGACTATTTTTGCGATAGGCTGTGGATAATTAATCCATACCTACTGTGCCACTGCAACCAAATCCGCAGCCTGAACAGCCGCAACCGGGTATAGCAGAGATGATTTCATCATTGACATTTTTTACAATGTCAGCAGCTTCTACTAATAAAGATTCAGATACTTTCATTATTCTTCCTCCATGTTTTGGGTTAATACTATGTTAATTTATTCTTCAAAGGAAAAATCAGTGAGAAGCTCATAAGTTTTTAATGCAGCTTTGAGCTTAATCTTCTCTTCCCATGAAATAATATTCTTATTTTTTGTGTAATATTGAATTTGAAAAGCACTGACAACTTGCGCTTCTGCCAGTAATAGTTTGCACATACCTTTATCTCGCTTTTTCACATCACCTCTTTGGAAATAATTAAATCCGAGACATGAAGGACAAACACGTAACATTTTGCATGATCTACAGGAGTCCTCTATTAATTCATCCGGATTATAAAAGTCGATCTTTTTCAGGTCTTCTCTGGCATCTCTTCCCAATACGATAGGTGAGAACATATGACATGGATATTTTTTTCCTTCCACATCATATGCTACCATATTTGTACCTGTACCGCAGAATTTCAGAGGAGTTTTATCATGCAAGATGTCTCCATAGTAACGTGTGAATAATGCACCTGGATGATATTCGGGATTCTGTAGATAGAAATTTGCTATTTGGTTTAGTTCGCGCTTGTATATTACTTCGTCGCCAGATTTCCAAGTTTCGCCTTGTGCAAGACGGCTTTCAACCAAATATCCTTTTTGAAGGAGTGAAATAACTCCTTCAGACAGATGGGGCAGAGTATTACTGGAGATAGTCATTTTGAATGCTTGATCCGGCCATAGTTCATATGCAAATTCTATTGGCAGTCTTTCCATTGTGCATCCACGGTTTTCGAGTTGCATGGCGGAATCACCGTCTACTGACATTACTAATACAAAGTCATCTTTATGTTGCCTGAACCATTCTTGCTTTGTTTTATCAAGTAAAGTCCCATTGGTCGTAGCATAAATAATATGAGGAATTTTAATATTTAAACTCCAGAACCATTCGCAGAATTCTTTGATAAAAGAAAAGTTGAAAAGGGGTTCTCCACCGAATAAATCAATTTTTATGGCGTCGTTGATTTCTGATTTTTCTATCTCTTCAATTTCTTTCAGTATAATTGATTGGGCTAATTCCAATGGCATTTTTTTGCTTGGGTCTTTGTAATGTTCAAAGCAATATATACAGTTTAAGTTGCAGCCGTACGTAACAAATAAGGTTACGATTTTAGCTTTAGGTAATCTTCGTATCATTGTTGAAAATATTTAAGTAGTATTTATGTGGCAAAGAAAAATGTTATCTCATTGTCTGATTAGCTTGTACATGATTTCACTATAATAATAAACAAGAAAATGACAGGTAATATGAAACAGCCCGTATGAGCATTGTCTTCTTTCCATACTCCATCTGTATTTTCCATAATTAATTATATCTTTTTAATTACATCTATAGGTAAACATTAAGGCGCAGAGCTGACTTTGTGTAGGTATCTGTGTGTTTTCCATGGTATATTGTTACAAATACATTTATTAATTTTAGGAGTGAATAAAATGCGATGTTACCATTTCATAGTCCATGTTTGTCCTCCTATGTTAGCTTTGTATTCTCCATCAAAACCTTTTCCGCAATGGTTGCATTTCCAACCATGTCCTTTGAATGTCATTCCATCTTTTTTATTTCGCTGATATATTCTACGTTTACACTGTGACAATGAGGACATTTCATAGGGCTATCAGTTACCGAGAGTATTATTATACCTATGATATATGAAGCTGCGCCAATGCCGGCTCCCAACCAAAAAGAATCAAATATCCAATATCCCAAAACGAAGATTACCATACCTCCGAAACCAAGGAACTTTGCTATGATTCTAATGAAATAAGTTGTAGATGAATACTCTGACATATTGTTTGTTTTTTAATGAATTTTACTGTCAGACAAAAGTATGAAATTATATAATTCTCACATTTTTTTATAGTAGAAGAAAAGTCACGTTATTGTTGTTGTTTCCTTACAATTGTTGAGTTCCTGGAGATAATATGAAAAGAAATTGCTATTAAGAATAATGGATATACGAAATAGTAACTCTGTATCAATGCTTGATCTTTTAAATATACTATACACGTTAGTCCTATCGCAATAGAGCTTTTTAGCGAACCAACTGACAGAACGTTCCTGACGGCGAAGTTCTTCTTCTATAAGTTTCCCGATGTGTATCATAATAATAAAAAAGGCGGAACCATTCGAAACTTATTTTGTTCTGAGGTACCGCCAAGCACCATGTCCATAAATAAGTACGAACAGTTCACGCCCGATGGACGCGAACTTTCAGTAACTTATTCTCATGGACTTCTATTTGGCGGTTTTCAGAACAGAGAATAAGAGCTAAAAGCTCAAATATCTTTTAATAAATAAGAATGGAATCGCTATTCCAAAAGTTTGTTGTTTTAAATAAAAATAGGAGAGTGCCCAATAAAAAACACTCTCCTTATATAAAAGTAACTTAAATTACTTACCTAAAGCCTGAGCTACATCAACCGCACAAGCTACTGTACAACCTACCATCGGGTTGTTACCAATTCCCAGGAATCCCA